>Ga0209489_101881_pt1 | contig 43104 bp, 19 predicted proteins | sample SiratrowhiteBW_FD_187527 | JGI IMG/M metagenome (GOLD analysis project Ga0209489, IMG submission 187527) | Root nodule microbial communities of legume samples collected from California, USA - Siratro white BW (SPAdes) (version 2) | ecosystem: Host-associated > Plants > Roots > Nodule | place... | reverse complement strand
TATATATATATATATACCCAAATTGCTGTATCTTTTTTTATTTGAAAAGAAAAAATTGATTGACCTTTACATAAAACCACGGGATGTAGACAAAAAAGGGACATAAAATTACCAGAATAAGACACAAATTTCAAATGAATAGAATCTTGATCTTTATGATTGAAACCACTACTTTAGAAAAGGTCAACTCAAATTTTAAAAAAATATATTTATAAAATGTGATTAACAGTATTTTGAAGTATTATACAGGAATTCTACTGTCCTTAGTCTTTATTACCAAAAACTAAATTACAATATGCTTTTATAATACACTTTTTTTCATATAAAAAAGGACCAAAGACAATGTTTTAAGATGTCCACTGAAAACATTAGGATATTAACATGTAAAAGAAAGTATATTCACATATTTAACAGTTCATATTGGAACGTGTAAGAAAATATAATATGTATTCAAGTAGTAAATGATTGTAAGATTCAATTTTAATCACTCACATCATCTACAGTTCAGCTTCTATTGCATTACTATTATGCATTGAAGCAGAAATACATGTTCTTGCAACCAAATTGAGAACTTGTCATTTAGATATCAGAATAAAATTGTGTGTCAGCTATAAAGAATGGAGTCAAATAATACTAACATGGAACCATACAAAGTTTTTAAATATCAAGGATTGAGACCGTCAAGCACAACACAAAGTCATTAGTCTGAGTGTTGAGATTGTAATATGCCAACAACAATAGTTAATTGCGATGTGTATCAGCACAAAATTAAACCACTCTTTCACAAGTGGATAAAACAGATTAATTAATAATGTGACAATTGGATGTGCAACAGATATTGTCATGAAAATATTGTGTCTACTATGGTAGATATTGTCACTTAATCTCACAGTTATGACATATTGTTTAAACTCATAGTAAGTTTTGTTGATGTCTAGTGAAACTAAAGAGATGGTTCTAATCAAACAATCTTTTCACTGTGACTTCGCTTTCATAACAACTCCTTCAAATACTCCATCAGTGCCAAACTTTCCTTCAAAATTATGTGGATCAACAGGACCAGGCAACCGAAAGGACATGGCGAATTTACCCGGTGGACAAAGGTTTCTAGTTTGCATTTTAAATGCATGAGAGTACCTGTATATTGTTGCCTCTCCTGTTATAGTTACTCCACTTATCAATATAGTTCCATCAATCCCAACATCACAGGAGAATTCAGCTGCAATTATAAATCCCAACTATGTTAGTTATCAACAATGAGATCTGAGACCTAACTGTCCAAACCATTAGCAACAAAATATACATTTTTTATGGCCAATTTAGAAGTTTATCGTACATAAGCATTACTTATAACATTTAAAAGCATCATTGACCATATGCAATAAAACAAATATTAAAAAATTACATATAACAGTTTCCAAAGTGTAAATTTCTCATAGAGGTGGATCCCTTCATATATTAAGATCCATCTGAGCTTCCATGAAATTTAAAATAAATTAATTACATCAATCAAAATTTTTTGCCAGTAAAGTTTACCACACATATAAAAAATAGACATTCCCACAGCTCAGGTATATACGGCATAAAAGCTCAAAATTAAAAAAATAACACAAATACACTAGTTCCTAACTCCGATCAAAGAATTAAAATATGTAAAACTGTGTTCTATTGAACTTTATATGCATTCACACACAATTTTTATGAATTCATGATAATTAACACAAAAGAAGACACTTACTTTCATCTCTGTTGACTCCTGGAAGAGACACACGAAATAGATAATATTTTTTACACTCTCCAATGTCCACAAGTCCTATGCTGGGACCAAATTCAGCCTTGGCCACACTTCCAGTTAAAGAAAATCCATTCTTGGTAGCAGCCACAATGTCGTACAATTCCTCCCTAGAAGGTCGCGAAGGGAGTACCAGCATAGCTGGCCCAACTTTTTCAGAATCATCACTCTCCTCATCTTCACCACCCTGTTGGGGATGAGTTGTAGCATCACTCACACCTTGATCAGCATGAACTTTATCTGGAAACGTATAAAAGCGACCAGAAAACTCATTATCAACCTTCTTCCTCATGGAGTTGTTGAGAACACAATTGTCGTGAAAAGAAACACCAGTTGCAACCTAGCAGCCTCTATATCTAAATGCAATTCTTCCACCCCACTCAACCTCTCTAAATCTTCTGACTTTATATAACTGATATCGGAACGATTTTATAGCGGTTTTTGAAGCGGGATTGAGGGGGTTTTTGAAGCGGGATTGAGGGTGTAAGGGAGGGAACAAATCAAGAAAGTGGGGGTAATTGCTGTTTCCACCCTGGCCTTGAAAGAATCGCCGCAGAAAGGTGAATTGATTCAATGCTTCATCTACTCTCTGTAATATTGATTTTTTTTTGGCTGCCTCGGTGTTGATGTGGGGACCAAAGTAGGTTCCCAGGATGAAATGCATTAAAAAGCATTGATTATAATTGGGGGCCACATCACTCAGATCAGCCTCAGCCTCGGAAACCATCACGCACCGCCCCTGTTTTGGTTTTTCACAGTGAAAAAGAGAGCAGCGTGCACAATGCATAGCAGCACAGCATAGAGTGCAGAGAAGGGAAGAGTTGGTAGAAGAGCCAATGCAATTGGAACGTTGAATGGTGTCATTGATGGTAATAGACAATAATGTGCGACGTAGGTTACCATAGGTTACTGCAATCGACAATAATGTGGGCGTAGGTTACTCCCAACCGATCATGCAACCAATAATCAAACTTGTGCCGCAAGCTTATCCACTAACTAAGCTTTCACGTGATATTTTTTATTTATTTATTTTTTCAAAATCAAAAAATTATCACAGCCCTTTTTTATGAAAATTTGTACATATCAAGAACTGATAGATTTTATATTTTATATGTGCACAGTTTATTTTATATTTTATATTTATTAATTTTCTTTACTCTATTTACTATTAGTAAGAGTATATTTGTATACAAGTTCTGTTTCACTTATATTTACTTAAATAAAACAATACTTTAATAAAATATATAAAACAACTTGACAATATACATTCCAAATTTCAAAATCTTTAACACCGATTACATTTCTTCCGGGTAAATACACATTGCAAGTTCCTGTTATTTTCTTCTGAGAACAAGCATATACTTTGCTGAAGTTCCATAGGATACTCCATTGTGAGTGTTGTTAATGATATCATATTAATAATATTTTTTTTTTCATTTCATTTGTCATCTGTTTTTTATTGTTGTATTGTAGAAAAAGGAAATAGAGTAAAAAAATTATTATCAAATAAAGCAATTGTTTAATTTTCTATTTGAAAATGTATGAATACGATTAATTAAAGAATAATCAATGTGGTATTGGTTTTTTGCAAAATGACAGTAAACACAAACAAATTTTTTTTTAATTCAACCCTAAAATAAAAAAGATTAAAGCAAACAGAAAGAGGTACATGTTAGGACTATGCTTTGATTTGCTTTGAGTGTGAACAAGAAGAATATCAATGTTAAATAATTTTAATCCAGCTATCATTAATTTTTTTTCAGGTATGAATATTTGAATTGAAATTACTTAAAATCATAATAATCCTGTTTGCTGAATGCCAATTGTGATTCAATTAGACATATTAGATCAGTTTAGTTATTTCATTCTCTTTCCAATGTCAATACTATCACAAACAGGCACATAAACTATATTTATGATATATGCATCCTGAAAAAACAAAAACATAAAATGACACCACCCTAGATGTTACAATTTTTAAAAGTCATGCGGTAATACAGGTATAATACCAGGTATAAACTCTCCGAAAAAAAAATATCTTTGTTAAATTAGATAGACCCAAATTGCTGTATCTTTTTTTATTTGAAAAGAAAAATTTGATTGACCTTTACAGAAAACCACGGGATGTAGACAAAAAAGGGATATAAAATTACCAGCATAAGACACAAATTTCAAATTTCAAATGAATAGAATCTTGATCTTTATGATTGAAACCACTACTTTAGAAAAGGTCAACTCAAATTATCTAGTTATGATTGTATTGGAATATAAAGTTTCAAAAAAATATATTTATAAAATGTGATTAACAGTATTTTGAAGTATTATACAGGAATTGTACTGTCCTTGGTCTTTATTACAAAAATATAAATTACAATATGCTTTTATAATATACATTTTTTTCTTATCAAAAAGGACCAAAGACGACGTTTTAAGACGTCCACTGAAAACATTAGATATTAATTACGAAGAACAACTTGCAAATTCAACCACAGAGGAAGTATGTTCACATATTTAACAGTTCATCTTGGAACGTGTAAGAAGAAAATATAATATATGTATAGAAATCAAGTAGTAAATGATTATAAGATTCCAAATTTTAATCACTCAAATCATTGACAGTTCAGTTTCTATTGCATTACTATTATGCATAGAAGCAGAAATACATGTTTTTACAACCAAATTGAGAACTTGTTATTTAGGGATCAAAATGAAATTGTGTGTCAACTATAAAGAATGGAGTCAAATAATACTAACATGGAAACCATACAAAGTTTTCAAATATCAAGGATTGAGACCCTTAAGCACAACACAAAACCATTAGTCTGAGTGCTGAGATTGTAATATGTCAATCACAATAGTTAATTTGCCAACTTAATCATTCAGTCATGGTGTTTAGACTTGAATATAAAGATGTAGGATTAAAAAGTTCAAAGTTCAGTAATAATGGCTTGCATAGGAAACGCCAGAAATCAATTCTGGAACCATCTGATAATAAATGACTCAACTTTTTAATGTGATCCAAATACCCTGAAGCATAACCTAGTTCCAGTTAGATACAACATATAGAGTTACCAAATGGAAAGAGAGGGATTATGCACTTTAAGTTGTTGGGTATCAGCACAAAATTAAATCACTTTTTTAAGGTGGATAGAAGAGATTAATTAATTATGTCACAACTCGAGGTTCAACATAAAAATATATTGTGGCTATCATAGTGGATATTGTCACTCAATCCCACAGCTATGACATATTGTTTCAATTCATAGTAACTTTTGTTGGCGTGAGTTGAACAGAAAAAATTATTCTAACCACATAACTTTTTCACGGTGATTTCGCTTTCATAACAACTCCTTCAAATACTTCAAATACTCCGTTAGTGCCAAACTTACCTTCAAAATTATAGGAATCAACAGGACCAGGCAGTCGAAAGGACATGGCGAATTCATCCGGTGGACAAAGGTTTCTAGTTTGCATTTCAAATACATGAGAGTACCTGTATATTGTTGCCTCTCATGTTATAGTTACTCCACTTATCAATATAGTTCCATCAATCCCAACATCACAGGAGAATTGGGCTGCAGTTATAAATCCCAACTATGTTAGTTATCAGCAGTGAGATCTGAGATCCAACTCTAAAAACTATTAGTAACAAAATATACATTCTTTTATGGCCAATTTAGAAATTTGGCATATATAAGTATTACTTAAAACATTTAAAAGCACCATTGACCATATGCAATAAAACAATTATAAAAATTAAATATAACAGCTTCCAAAGTGTAGATTCCTCTTAGAGGAGTGGATCCCTTTATATATTAAGATCCATCTCAGATGGCATGCAATTTAAAATAAATTCATGTTATCAATCAAAATCTTTTGATAGTAAAGTTTACCACAGACACAAAATAGACATTCCCACATCTCACATACACACAACATAAAAGCTCAGAATTAAAAGAATAACACAAATACACCACTTCCTAGCTCTGGTCAAAGAATTAAAATATGTAAAAATGTGTCTTATTGAACCTTATATGCAGTCCCATACAATTTTTATGAAAAAAATATACCGTTTAACAAAAACCATTATATTATAAATGAATTCTTGAGAGTTAACACATAACAAAACACTTACTTTCATCTCTCTTGACTCCTAGAAGAGACACATGAAACAGATAGTAGTCTTCACACTCTCCAATGTCCACAAGTCCTATGCTGGGACCAAATTCAGCCTTGGCCACACTTCCAGTTAAAGCAAATCCATTCTTAGTAGTAGCCACAATGTTATGCAGTTCCTCTCTAGAAGGACGCGAAGGAAGGACCACCATAGCAGGCCCAACTTTTTCAGAATCATCACTCTCCTCATCTTAACCACCCTGATGGCGATGAGTTGTAGCATCACTCACACCTTGAGCAACATGAACTTTATCCGGAAACGTATAAAAGCGACCAGAGCACTCATTATCAACCTTCTTCTTCATGGAGTTATTGAGAACACAATTGTCGTGAAAAGAAACACCTAGTTGCAACCTAGCAGCCTCTATGTCCACATGCAACTCTTCCAGCCCACTCAGTCTCTTGAACCGCTCTAAATCCTCTGACTTTATATAACTGTTATCAGGATTGTCAATAAACACAATGTTGTGAACGATTTTATAGTAGTTTTTGAACCGGGATTGAGGGTGTAAGTGGTGAGGGAACAAATCGAGAAGTGGGGGTAATTGTTGTTTCCACCCAGGCCTTGGAAGAATCGTCGCAGAAAGGTCAATTTAAGGACTAGTGACTTATTACTCTTCCTGAGAATATAGTAGTAGAGACGCTCCAATTCTGCAACTTTGATGAAGGAATTAGTCAATTGGTTCAATGTGTATGGAGGCAACCCTTCAGCTACTCTCTGCAATATTTATTTTTTTGTAGCTGCCTCAGTTTGGAAGAATCGGTGCAGAAAGGTCAATATAAGGACTAGTGACTTATCACTCTTGGAGAGAATGTATCCTTGTACACATTGAAAGACGCAACTTCTCCTTAGACTGCAAGAATATCAGAACTAGGAGAGAAAGATTAAATTTTGTACTCGTAGTTAGAAGCAATTTTTCCTAATAGTTAGACACAATGATCAAATGATTATTCAAACTTTCAATATTTCTTAGCTAGGAGTGGCTAAATGCTAGGAGTGTAGCTAGATGTAAATAATATTCAATGTTAGTTATGAGTGACTTGAGCAAAGCATTATTGGTGTTGTCCAGGAGTGACTTGAGGTAAGTAAGGGATATTTAGTGTTATCCAAAAGTGGTTGAAGTAAAAAAATACTTATAATCAACTAATAATGACTTTAATACTTAATGGATTAACTAGGAGAAATTAAAAAAAAATACTTAAATTTAACTTGTTGGCTAAATGACTATATGTAATATGTTGCCATAGACAAATTAATATAAATTGTAATGTTTACAGTCTTTATTCCTTATCTTATTTATATTATTTATTTCTTATCATTTTTATTAACTCAAAAACAAAGTTATTGCGAGAGTAATTGTAAAAAATATATTTATCAAAAGTGTTCTTAAAATTAAGTATTTATTTAAAATAACAATTAGTGAAACATAAAAATCATATCACTTTATATAATAATAGAAAATATATCAAAAATATGTTAATAAAGTAATTTAACTGTAAGATGTAATCTCTTAAACAAAGAAATTGTGTATAAAATAAGTTTTTAAAATATTTTCGTCTGTCCAAATATGTTATTATTTGTTTAGGTTGCATTATATGTATTTTTATCAAATACAAAACTTAAAAAGCTTTTTAAAAAAATACCTAATATCCTTCTTCATGTCAGATTGCTAATAGAAATTTTTATGTAACTTAAAATTACATTTATATCAGTTATGAAAAGAAACATAAAACATATATCATATAATACCTTAAGTTTTTAATGTTTCATCTGAAGTTTAACATTTACACTATGCTTAAAAAATTATAAATTAATTAAATTATAATTTAAGAATCGCCGCAAAATGGTCAATTGGTTCAATGTGTATGGAGGCTACCCTTCATCTACTGCAATATTGATTTTTTTGGCTGCTTGGGTTTTGACGTGGGGACCAAAGTAGGTTCCCAGGATGAAATGCATTAAAAACCAAAGAATTCATTAAAAATCTATCATTGTGTTACTCTTAGAATTTGTTTATAATTTTTATAATTTATATTATATTATAGAAATTAGAGATTCACAGAGAAAACAAAACTTATATTATCAAAGCTCCACAAGAACATTTATACTTATATTATCAAGACTCCACAAGAATATTTATTTATTGTTCTCATCTTCTAGGTTATGTAAGAACAAAACTTATATTATGATAATGAAAACTCAATTTATAAAAACAGAAAAATAATAGGACTATTAAGTAATGTGTCTTCTTTTTGTAAATAATGGTTTTATTATGTCATATAATAAATATTTTGTTGTTGAAGTGGAATGTACATATCAATGTTTTAATCTCTACCTATAAAGTATATTTACAAGCATGTCAATAACAATTATGACATAATTATTACAATTTTCTGGTATGTTAGAAATGATGAGAATGGAAATGAATGTCCTTAATAGATAAAAACATACAAATTGTATATATTTATCATCATGTAAAAATGTATGGAGAATTTTTTTTTTTCTTAGGAATTTTGTCCAATCATATTAAAAGGTTTCAATCATATATTAAAATAAAAGTTATGAAATATAACATCCTTACTTTGAAACAATTATATTATTTATTTAATGTATTTTTACTTTAAATATAAGGATTGAATAATATTTTGTTTAATTTCTATAATTAAAATCATAATATAAAAATATTATATTCACTAAATCTAACTAATTTTTTAAGGGATAAGAAGAGTATGACATGTTAATTTCCAATTTAAAATAATGAACATCTTGATAACTCTTTTTTTATAGGATGTTTTTAGTTAATGTATGAGATCAAATTCATCAATCAATTTGTATACAGAATCACACATTATGAATATTATTGTTATATTGCTGATTTAACGTGTAATAAATACTCGTTATTTCAAACATATTTCTGTTTTTTATATACCAAATCAAGACATTTTGGTAAAATGTATTGTGCTAGTTTTATTTTTAACTTATTTTTTAAACAAAAATAAAAACCTCAATTTTAAATATTTATTTTAACACTATTATAAAAACTAACTTAACAACATATGTAAGTGCGCACTTAATTTATTTGTGTGCCAAGTATTGTGATAAGTTACACATATTTTACTATTGAAGGTAAAAAAAATTATAAATTAAAAATTAAAAATTTAAATTTCATTTCTTTAAAATTATTATTATTTTTACAATATTTTACTTTTATTTTTATTATAGATTTATGAGATCCTTCTTTATCTTTTTATAAATTTAAGTCCATCACGTATTTATTTGACAAAATAAATCATTTCTTGAGTTGATTAACAATTGTTTGGATATCCTTTACCTATTGTTTGGAATTGCAATGACTTCTATTTAATCTTATGTGTCTTTTTTTATTTTTTCTGTTTTTCACTTATATATAATCTAGGTATAAGTGCATGTTAGCTTCAATATACATCTTTGGATGGCTATTATTGATGAAACTCAAACATTTTATTCATTTTGTTGATTGTTAACTAAAAAAGTACTGAAGTTTAAACAACTTTGATGATCGTTATTAGCTCAGTTAAAATTTGAAGAGCCACTTAGCATTTTGCCAAAAATTCAAATTGGACTTAGATAAGATTTAGATATAGACTACTGTTAATCGTTGATGTTACCGATTATAGAACTTGCGCAGCAAGCTTACCCAATACCTGCCCACATCATTTTTATTAATGCTTTTTTGGTAAAATGTATTGTGGTGGTTTTATTTTTAACTTATTTTGTAAATAAAAATAAAAACCTCAATTTTAAATATTTATTTTAACACTATTATAAAAACCAACTTAACAATAATAAGTAAGTGCCAAGTTAATTTATTTGTGTGTGCAAAATACTCCAAATGCGATAAGGTATAAATATTTTAGTATATAAGGTAAAAAAAATTATAAATAAAAAATTAATCATTTAAATTTCATTTCTTTAAAATCATTATTTTTTAAAACGTTTTACTTTTTACTTTTATTAAAGATTTATGAGATCGTTGTTTATCTTTTTATAAATTTAAGTCCATCACATAAATCTTAGTGAAAGCTGTAAGATATTTATTTAGAAAAATTATTTTGACTCTTTCTTGAGTTAATTTTATTAAAATGATTGTTTAAGACAAAATAAATATTCTTTGAATTCTGAAAAAATAAGTATTTTTGACGGATCCTTTGACTATTGTTTGAAATCACAATAACTTCTAGGTAACAATTCTTAGTTATCTGTGCAAGTATTATTTCAAGACTTAACTAAATATCCTTCAACAAATCACTTGAGAATTCTTTCCACAAGCCACTTTGGTTTAACAAAATATTCTTTTAACAAAATACTTCTGCGATGTTTCAAAAATGAAAAGTAAGAAAATGTTAGAAATCAATTCTGGTATCATATGATAAGAAAGGACTTGATTTTTAATGTAATCCAAATCTCCTGAAGAATCATAATTATTACCATGTGCAGTCGCTGATGGCCCAGTTCCAGTTCGATAGAACAATATAGTTACATATAGAGTTACCAAATAGAGAGAGAGGCATTGTGCATTAAAGTTGGAGGCTAATCAGGATAAAATTAAATCACTCTTTTCATAGGTGGATAAAACATAATAATTAATCATGTGACAATTGGATGTTCAACATGAAGATATTGTCATGAAAATATTGTGGCTACCAATCACTCAATCCCACAGCTATTTGACATAATGTTTCAATTCATAGTAAGTTTTGTTGGTGTCTAGTGAAACAAAAGAGATGATTCTAACCAAACAACTTTTTCATGGTGACTTTGCTTTCATAACAACTCCTTCAAATATTCCATCAATGCCAAACTTACCTTCAAAATTATGCGGATCAATAGGACCAGGCAGCCGAAAGGACACACCGAATTCACCCGGTGGACAAAGGTTTCGAGTTTGCATTTGGAACGCATAAGTGTATATGTATATTGTTGCCTTTCCTGTTATAGTTACTCCACTCATCGATGTCGTTCCATCAAGCCCAACATCACAAAAGAATTCCTCTGCAGTTATAAATCCCAGCTATGTTAGTTATCAGCAGTGAGACCCAACTGAACAAACTATTAACAACAAAATATACATTCTTTTATGGCCAATTTAGAAATTTGGCATATATAAGCATTACTTAGCACATTTAAAAGCCCCATTGACCATATGCAATAAAGCAAATAACAAAAAATTAAATATAATAAGCTTCCAAAGTCTAGATTCCTCGTAGAGGAGTAGGTCCCTTTATATATTAAGATCCATCTCAGTTGGCATGCAATTTAAAACAAATTCTCACAACTCAGCTACATACAATAGAAGAGCTCAGAATTAAAAGAATAACACAAATATACAAGTTCCTAGCTTTGGTCAAAGAATTAAAATAAGTAAAACTGTATTCTATTGAATTTTTATGGAAAAAGAAATCAGTTAACAAAACCATTATATTTAAAATGAATTCTTGAGAGTTGACAAAGAACAAGATACTTACTTTCATCCCTCTTGACTCCTGGAAGAGACACACGAAACAGGTAGTAGTCTTCACACTCTCCAATGTCCACAAGTCCTATGCTTGGACCAAATTGAGCCTTGGCCAGACTTCCAGTTAAAAGAACTCCATTTTTAGTAGCAGCCACAATGTCATGCAATTCCTCGCTAGAGGACGCAAAGGAAGGACCAAGATAGTTGCCATAACTTTCTCAGAATCATCACTCTCCTCATCTTGGAACCCATCACGCACTGCCCTGTTTGTTGGTTTGTCACAGTGAGAAACAAAGCAGCATGCACAATGTATAATGGTTAAAACATAATGCATGTATATATATATATACACCAATCATTCATTAACATTATACTTTAAATAGAGAATTAAAACACATAACTAATTTCATTTATACATATATGTTTAAAAATAAAATAACAGTTTTTCAGAAAGTTTTTAATGTTGTAACTGGTTCTTTTGAGAGCATCTTTCACAGTATCCTTTCTAACATTACCTGCTCTCGTGTATCTCAGATAAAAACAAACAAACAAACAAGAGAGGGTAAGCTAGTAATACAAAATATCTCAATTAATCACTATTATACATCATTTTACATATAACAATCAATTGACAACATCTATCATCCAACTCAAGACATTACATAATATAGACAGACTCAATCTACTTCCTGTAGACCCTAAGATTTGCACCTGTCATACTACCGCCAACCTGTGTGTTTCATCTCATCACCATTAATCTCATATAACAGGGTTAATCCACATAATTGTCCTTACCAGCCCTCTTTCAAGCTGTAGTTTTAGTCAAATGAACCTCCTTCGACTCTTACCACCTAATATTCATCTATTTGATTCTTATTAGTAAAGTTAAGAGATCAATTGTTAACCAGATCTTTAGACAATGCACATCCTATTTCTTAACATAGATATTTTCTTTCCTGAAAACACTATGCCTACCACGCATCACTTATAATTCATATCATACATCATCAATTTTTATTCATCTATTCATTCACTTCCTATTTCAATTTCAATAATCTCAAGAAAACTTCACCACTTTATATAATTACACAATATCAGATACAATTCCCTCAATCATGCATAAAGACATATTCATAGGTCATATTCAATTCATCGAACAACAATAAAAGTTCTCACATGATACTTTCTAACATTATTACTCAAATCAGGTCAATTAATCATACCAAATCAAGATAACAGTCAAACTGGTTTAGTGTTCAAGACCAGTCAGACCTGCAAGAAAGACTTGAGCACTGATAATCACATATTAAAGTCTTCTATCCTTGAGTTATATTTGAAAGTAACTAACTAGTATACAAGTTACTAACTTCCCTTACCTGATGATAATCTTCACAACAGTTCCTCCTATACCCGACACAAATACTAATCTCCAAAATTTCGGGATCCGTAATAAGTTATCAGAACAAAACCAAATTTTAGTATAATCTTAATTAAGTTGAGAGAAATACTTTTCTCAACTGTTCCTGTTAAGATTGAGAACAAAAACCTAATAATAAACAAAAAATAAGAGATCTATAGAGCAGATATGAACTTACTCTGTTTGAGATTCTGATCGGTTAGAAATGATCCTTAACTCCTCAACAGCTACTATAGGGTGTGATCAGATTTTAAAATAGATGAACTATGGAGTGAGAGATTGGAGAAAAAGAAGAACTTGGAAGAGTGAGAGACAGAAGAAGAAAAAGGAAATGGAGGTGCAAGGCGTGTTGTTGTCTTTAAGACTTCCTCTACCATACCCTTACCTAATAACTACTACCTAATAACTACTGATTTTCATTAATTGTTTGGTTTAAGATAAACAAAATTATAATTTTCTTTCTATGAAAAATGTTACATTTAAAAAATACTCTTGCAAGAAATTGTATGCATATTTTTTTATTTTAAATATATCTAATCAAATATGTATGTGGGTTTGAATGAGAAGATAGATAAAACTAAATGAAAAAAAAAATAATATAAGTGTTTAGTAGAGAAGAGAAAAATTTTCAAAGACATGAAATAAGAGTGCTTTATTATTTTATTCAATACCAAAATTGTGGTGTGTACTTCAATTGAAAAAATTTTCTAAACCAGAAGTCATAGAAAGTCGTTCTATTACATAAAGTCGTCTTAGTAAAACACAACATACCTAAGTACATAAATTTATTTATTTTTTGCTATACATAAATTTTGATTTTATTTTGCTCACTATGATAAATACAATATAAAATTGCATCAATTTAATGCCAAAGTCTTCCTTTCATGTGCTTTTTGCATTAACTTTTTTTGGTTTCAAAATTAACAAAAATTGTATCAATTTTTTTAACGATATTACATTTGAAAAGTACTCTTGGAAGGAATTATATATATAATCATTATCATTGATTCATGTGGATTTAGATGAGAATAAAATGAATGAAAATAAAATTAATATAAGTTTTGGTAAGACAGATAAATAAAAAATATAATTTTAAAGAATGAATATGTTTTTTAATTTAAAATAAAAAAAACTTATAAATATTGTCTGATTCAAAATACTCAAACAATGATTTAGTTCATCAAGTGATCAAACTATAATTCTTTCTTATTAAATGAAACTCAACAACTTAAGTGAACCACTTGACTTAAATATTTTCAAGTTTATTTTATCAAATTACTAGACAAGATTATAGAAGACAAAGTTTAAAACCATAGTCAAAACCCTCAAAGATAATTTTCAAATAAGCATATGGATAATAAATTCTCATTTTTTTTTACTGCAAACAATAATGTAAACAAAATAAGGAATATAAAGAAATTCTCACACTTTGTACATACTACATTCAATTCTTAATCAATATATTGAGTTTTACTAGACATATTAATGTTGTGAAATACATCTTAAGTATTCTTAGGGCCTCAATCACTCTTGGTTAATCCCTTAGATATTATTCACACAAGCCATTTCTGGCTTAAATGAGTATTCTTTAATCTCACAGACACTCCTAGTTGACCTGTCAAATATTCCTTCCCAAGCCACTCTTACCTCAGTATTATTTCATATTACATCCACACTCCTAGTTGAGCTGTCAAATATTCCTTCCCAAGCCACTCTTACCTTAATGAGTATTATTTCATATTACATCCGTTCCTAGCAGCGGACCCCGACAAGAAGTATTCGTCCACTCCTGACTTAATGAATATACACACATACATATGTGTGTGTTATGTGCATAATTATTATTTGAATGTAGGACATATCTACTGCCTTCATTTGCCAAAAATATCTCTTAGAAGGTGCAAGTTAAAGTCAAACGCAAACAATCTTTTGGATAAAAGTTAAAATTGTCTTCTTCACCAACATCCTAACACAAAAAGCATTTTAACTCCAACCTAATTGTCTGTCCTACCATTGTTAGTGATAAGGGACAATACTTAAAGATGAAGTACATTACATTTAATGCAACAATTATATTCAAGTGTGATAGACAAAGAGAGGACATCTCAGGAACTAAGATAAAAATGAGCTATGAATGGTTTCTTCCAACAACTATATAAAGTCTTCAATCAAGAAGAAGAAAAGAGAACAAATGTTGTATTGTGTCAAAATGCGGTCTAGATATGAGCAATCCTTATAGCTTCATAAAGAGATCCTAGAGTTGAAAGCAAAGAACATGCTATATCTATAGATCAGAAAAGGTCACTATTAAAAAAATACTAAAAGTGTTCATTCAACCACCTTGAAAAGAATGTTTATCCTTGTACACATTGAAAGACGCAACTTCTCCCTAGACTGCAAGAATATCTAAACTGTGAGAGAAAGATTAAATTGTATACTCGTTGTCAAACACAATTCTCCATAATAGTTAGACACAATGATTAAATGATTATTCAAACCTTCAATCTTTCTTAAGTTAGCTATGAGTGGCTAAAGGTTAAAAAATACTCCTTGACAGATTAGCCAAGAGTAGTTGTAATTTGAAAAAAATACTTGATTAGCTAGGAGTAACTAGATGTAAATAATATTCAATGATAGTTAAGAGTAACTTGACCAAAGAATTGTTGGTGTTGTCCAAGAGTGACTTGTGTAAAGAATATCCAATGTTATCCAAAAGTGGCTCAAGTAAAATATACTCAAGTCAACTAAAAATGACTTAAATAAAGAATACTCAATGAGTTAGCTAGGAATAACTACAAAAGAATATTCAAGTGTACTTTGAAACAATAGTCTCTTAGTTAAACTTGGTTTGGTCTAGTTAAATTTAACTTGTTGGCTAAAATAATATATGTAATATGTTACAAGGGAGAAACTGCTATAAATTGCAATGTTTACTCTTTTTCTTTCTTATCTCATTTACATTATTTATTTTTTATCATTTGCTCTAACTCAAGAAAAAGTGTTATTGTGAAAGTAATTATAAAAATATATATTTATCAAAAGTATTTCTACTGAACAAGAAAATGAATTACTGTGGATGAAGATGATGTCTGGTTGACTGCATTAATTTGGAAAGATGAATTAGAGAGAATTTGGAGAATGAGATCCTTGCTTATAGGAAGAGATTTGATGGAATGAAATTTAAAATTACAAAACAACCATTGTAAGTGAGTTTGAAATTACGAAATACCTTCTTCTAGAAGGATCAATTAGCAATTTCATAAATATATTAATTAAAAAAAATTATAACATCTATCAAATCATTCTTAAATTTTTACAAACATTTTCTTCAAATTTTATCATTTATCAATTAATCTAAATAAGCTCCACTCAAATTATGTAGAACTGAAATAATTTGATTTTGAATAAAAAAAACAGAGAAATTTTTACATGCTGCTGATTTGAATATCTTCCAATATTTGTTTCTACTTCTCTTCCTCGTTACAATTTGATTAACAGGAGAAAACACGAGTTTTTTAACCCAAAATTTCATGTCCTCTTTCCTCAATTTGGAACTTAAAATCAAAACAATCCCAAATAAAAACCCTAAAAACCATTCTCTGACCGCTTTTAGCCCATGCGATTGTGAGAGATGGATGCGATTGCCAAAGGCGAAGCGATATAGGATTGAGAATGTGAGAATTGACATGGAGTACTGAGATTGGGAATGAACGAGGGTGATCTGAATATTAATTAATCAATCATATAAATATTTATTCTTGATTATAAAATTTACTTTAGTATAATTTCTAAAATAATATATACATATATAGTTATAATTAAATATCTGTCATTAGTATATTTTGGACTCATCTATTGTTTCTTACCTTAAACCTTTCATTCCTTTACCTTCTCTAAATAACTAATTCCAATATTTTATATAAATATTTTCAAATATTCAAATAATTTCAAACACATACTTTACAATCAATATTCTACTGCTTTGAAAAAAAGGTAATTTTCTTAAGTGTTGATCATGGAAGAGAAGAGAGAAAGAATAACGAGTCATATGACATTTTTATTTTTTCTAATTGATCCATCTTAAAAATCAGGTGTGCTTTGTAATTTAGGAGTTATTGTTAAATAAAGATATATAGAAATCCTCTTATATAATAATTTAATAATTCAATTATTTATTTATAAGTTATAATATAAATTAACATGATAAAAAATTTAATTCATAATTGTGAAATGTTTATCATGTTAGATTTGATATTATTGTTACAGGATGAAGTCAATAACAATATTTTTCAAATATCAACTCCAACAAATTAGATAGAGGTGAATAACAATGAGAAGAGAGGTCAATCAATAACAATAAACTTTTTAGATATTAATTCCAACTAATTGAACTTACATTTTTCTATACTATTATTTATTATTTACAGTATTTATATAAAAGTAAATATCCACTCTTTGGTAGAAGGAAAATATAAAGTACATTCAACACACCTTTTAATTTCAAAAGGAAAGTATAAAGAACACAAAATTTATTTATTTTTACAAAGGTCCTATTATCAGAAGGGATAACACTGATTCTAATATTTATAATAATGATAATATTTGGGTAGCTGATAATTGAAGGATTCTTTGTACAATACATTATTACATATATAGCAATATAACCAATATTTTCATCTAGTAACATTACTTTTTAATTTTTATCCATTAAATTTTCATGTTCTATTGTTAAAGATGATCCAGAAATATATTACAAAGTAACATGACTTCTGTTTCACTTATAATTCTAAAATTTTTTAATTGCTAATAAGATTATTATACTTATGAATTCACTATCTTCTATGTTATTCAATTTATTGAGATAATAAATGCTTTCAGCTGTTATCTTGCCAAAATGAAAATCTTATACCTAGTTTAGGTTTTATATATATATATATATATATATATATATATATATATATATATATATATGTAAATGTGAGTATTATTGAACATTAAAATGGTTTGAATAATGAGTTTAATGCCTTTTATGTTAAGAAACTAAAATTTGTGATAAAAGTAGATTCTTTCTTGAGAAGATTCTATCACTAGTATTTTTGCTTTCACAAATTTATTTCCTTTACTGTTACAATACTTAAATGTATATTTAAAACACTGACAATAAAATTATAAACAAAAAACGTAAATTGTTAGTTGTATATAACTTATTTCACTAAGTAACTATTATGATATTTTTTTAAGTATATATTATATCATTTACCTATTTTCTCACTTTTATGCAAAATAGACATTAATAAAGGTAAAACGAAAGTAGTAATTTTTTTCTTATAATTTCATTTTTAAAATACAATATCATTCGAACCATTAATTTGAAATTCTTTATCCACATTTGAAGCAAAGAAGTTTATATGAAATGAAAAATGATAGTAGAAGGTGTAACACCTCAATGACATTAAGAAGTTTATATGAAATGAAAAATGATAGTAAAAGGTGTAACACATCAATGACATTAGTAATGAAAATTTAAACCTCAGATATTTACAAATATCCAAGCATTCAAAAAAGATTAAGTGTGCAAAATATTTTCTTAAAAGGTTTATTGATAAAACTTATATTATGATTATGAGAACTCAATTTATAAAAGAAGAATAATGGTAGGACTATTAAGTAGTGTTTTTATTTTTATTTTTTAAAACATTTTGTTATGTCATATAATAAATATTTTGTTGTTGAAGTTGAATGGATATATCAATGTTTTAATTTTGGTCTATAAAGTATATTTACAAGCATGTCAATAACAATTATGACACAATTACTTAAACTTCCTATTATGGTAGAAATGATGAGAATGGAAATGAATGTACTTAAGAGATAAAAACATACAAATTGTAGATATTTATCATCAAGTGAATGTATGGAAATTTTTTTTTTCTTAAGAATTTTGCCCAATCATATTTAAAGGTTTCAATCATATGTTAAAATAAAAATTATGAAATATAATATCCTTCGTGTAGAAGAACATAGTCCAATCCTTGCGAATCTCGATAGCTGAAGTCCACCAGCCCATCACAGAAGGCCCAAGGTCCAAACACCTCACTTAACTTAGACGAATTCTTCCTCCACCCCCATACCATTTTCCTGCACCTCCATACTCACTATAAAAAGACGACTATACCTTTAAGAAAAAAGTGCAAAGATAGAAATACCCTCCACCCCCTTCACTCCTTTTATTCAGTTCCCTTATTCACTCTAACCCTTCATCCGATTCATTTCTTCCAAATCTTCAATTAAACTTTCAAACAAGTCGTAGGTAAACAATTTGTGATGTTTATTAGCAATTTATGAATCGTATTGTTGATTAGAGTAGTTAATTTGGTGTTTCAAGAGTTGTCGACAGCGAACGAAGAATTTTTCAATCTGGGAGTTTGACAACCGGATGGGTTTCATCCAGTTCTCATTTTGATTTAAAAATGACAATCGGATGACACCCCATCTGGTTAACATTTGTAAAAAAATGTAAACCGGATGAGCATGTCATCCGGTTGTCATTTGCAAAAATAACAACCGGATGACATGCTTATCCGATTTATAATTTTTTCTAAATGTGAACCGGATGGGGGTTGCCATCCGATTGTTAGTTTTAAGGACTTTGGTGGCTTCTTGCAATGTCCCGTAACAGGTCCCAAGTTTTGTCAAAATAACGCATTCGTGCAAGAATGTGGAGGGTCATGTTGAGAGAATCAGGATTTAGGGGGAACGAGAATGGATGAGGCTGTAGTTGAAGAACTCCAAGGCCTTGAGGCCATTGTAATGTGAAGCAAATAGCCGGCCGAGAACGTTTTCCACAAGGGAAATGAAGAAACTGGAAGAAGGGAGGAGGTGGAGGAGTGTAGGGTGAAGGGGTTGCAATGAAAAAGGGTGGTCGTCGATGATTCTTCCTCTAACGAGATAATCATAAGGGTTTAGGATAATAAGTAAGAAGGTTCGATTGGAATTGATTAAGGAGGCATCCCATGTACTTCAAATGGAGAATTCAACAAATCGGATGTGCCTCATCCGGTGCATTCTAAGTCCTCACCCATCTAGTTCGCAAAGGTACAGGGGCACTCTGATCATTTCCTCAAGGACACTTTGGGATTTTAAATTTTTATGGAGGTGCAGGAAGAGGATATGGAGGTGGAGGAAGAATTCGTCCTTAACTTAACCACTGAGTAGGGGAAGAATATGGTGTCAACCCAGAAATGGCGGGAAATTCCCTAGTCAAAATAAGCGAGAGAAGTTTACCACTCCCAAATCTAAGGCCACCAAAGAGCATGGTCGACAACATTCACGCACAGGTATACTATACGGCCATCACACGTTACGGCCGACTATATACACCAAACGCAATAGCCATCACTCATTAAGGCTGACCACGTACACTAATTACACTACACGACCATCGCTTGCTACAACCACGACAACAGAGGAAACTACACGGCCACCACTCACTCCAACCAACTTCATTTACTAAATATAGCTATACGGCTACCAAAGAGTGGGGCCGACAACACCACTCATCAAGCTCCTTATAGTTTAACAACTACTCAAGCTTGGATGGTTTGTGTACTATACGGCCACCAAGGAGCATGGCCGACAACATTCATTCACAAAGCTCATTGCAGAGAGTGCACAAGTCGACAAATACCCAAGCTTACAAGTTCCCAGGCCCATAAGAACCCAGGATGACAAGTATCCAAGTTGATAAGTGCACAGGCCGACAGGTACCCAACCAACACCAACAAACCAACATCCCCACTTCCCTTGCATTGGGAACGAGCATCTCACATCTGACAAAGAAACAAATCCCAATAAACGGCCCTTCTATCATCTGACAAAGAAGAGACCACATGTCTTCCCTCTGACACATAATGTAACAATCATACCTTATGCAGAAGAGACTACATGTCTTCCCTCTGACACATACCCTCTGACACATAGTGCAGAACAACAATCATACGTTATGTAGAAGAGACTGCACTTCTTCCCCTTAACACATAGTGCAGAACAACAATCATATTTTATACAGAAGAGGCTATACATCTTCCTCACAACATTGTCAGCAGGAATGAGAGTATAAATAATGAACAGTGAGTAAAATTAAAGGGAGGTTTTTATCAACTCCAATTCATACCATAGACTTTCGAAGATTGAACACTAACTTGAACATCAGAATACCTTTGGCAAGTATCTTTCCATCGTCCCAGTCATAAGAGATTAGAGATTCACAGAGAGATCAAAATAGTTGACACTTTAAAGTCTTCTTCTTAGCCTCAAGGCTCTCCAAAAATATTTATTGTTCTCATCCTCTAGGCTATGTAAGAAAAAAAACTTATATTATGATGATGAGAACTCAATTTATAAAAATAGAATAATGGTAGGACTATTAAGTAGAGTGTTTTTTCTTTTTTGTAAATAATGGTTTTGTTATGTCATATAATAAATATTTTGTTGTTGAAGTTGAATGCACGTATCAATGTTTTAATCTCCGCCTATAAAGTATATTTACACCTATGTCAATAACAATTATGACACAATTACTACAACTTCCTGGGATGGTAGAAATGATGAGAATGGAAATGAATGTGCTTAAGAGATAAAAACATACAGATTGTATACATTTATCCTCATGTAAAAATGTATAGAAATTTTTTCTTTCTTAAGAATTTTGTCCAATCATATTAAAATGTTTCAATCATATATTAAAATAAAAATTATGAAATATAACATCTTTACTTTGAAACAATTATATTATTTATTTAATGTATTTTTACTTTAATTATAAGGATTGAATAATATTTTGTTTAATTTCTATGATTAAAATCATAATATAAAAATATTATATTCACTAAATCTAACTAATTTTTTAAGGGATAAGAAGAGTATGACATGTTTTATTCCCAATTTAAAATAATGAACATCTTGATAACTTTTTTTTATACGATGTTTTCAGTTAATCGCGTGAGATCAAATTTGGTTCAATTAATTTTAAAATTAGAAAGAGAGTCCAATTCTATTTTAGATTTACAAAATACATACTAATTTGAAAATAAAGTTTTACTTATAATATTATATTTGAATCAATCAATTTGTATACAGAATCACACATTATGAATATTATTGTTATATTGCTTATTTAACGTGCAATAAATACTCCTTATTTCAAAAATATTTCTGTTTTTTATATACCAAATCAAGACATTTTGGTAAAATGTATTGTGCTAGTTTTATTTTTAACTTATTTTATAAAAAAATAAAAACCTCAATTTTAAAAATTTATTTTAACACTATTATAAAAACCAACTTAACAACATATGTAAGTGCACACTTAATTTATTTGTGTGTGCAAGTACTCTAAATGTGATAAGTTATAAATATTTTACTATTTAAGGTAAAAAAAATTATAAATAAAAAATTAAAAATTTAAATTTCATTTCTTTAAAATTATTATTTTTTTAAAATATTTTACTTTTATTTTTATTATAGATTTATGAGATCATTGTTTATCTTTTTATAAATTTAAGTCCATCACATTTATTTGATAAAATAAATCATTTCTTGAGTTGATTAACTATTGTTTGGATATCCTTTAAGTATTGTTTGGGATTGGAACCACTTCTATTTAATCTTATGTTTATTTTTTAAATTATAACAACTTTTGACTACCCCTTCAAATATTATTTCAATGACTTAATTAAATATTCTTTCAACAAGCAAGTTATTTGGGAGGCTTATCCAATTCCACAAACTACTTTGACTTAACTAAATGATTTTTTAACAAAATATTTCTGCCATCTTTCACAAATGAAAATTCCAAAAATGTCATAAATTAATTCTAAACATATGATAAAAAAGAACTTAACTTTTAATGAGATCCAAATCTCTTGAGGAATCATAATTATTACTATGTGCAGTCTCTAATGGCCTAATTCAAGTTAGATAGAACAGTACACATATAGTTACCAAATGGAGAAAGAGGGATTTTGTATTTAAATTGCAGAGTAGTCAGAGCAAAATTAAATTGCTCTTTCATAGGTGAATAAAACAGATGAATTAAACATGACACAATTGGATGTTCAACATGAAGATATTGTGTCTACCATAGTGGATATTGTCACTCAATCCCACAACTATGACATATTGTTTAAATTTATAGTAAGTTTTGTTGGTGCCTAGTGAAACTAAAGAGATGATTCTAACCAAACAATTTTTTCATGGAGACTTCGCTTTCAGAAGAACTTCTTCAAATACTCCATCAGTGTCAAGCTTTCTTTCAAAATTATAAGGATCACCAGGAAGCCAAAAGGACATGGCGAATTCACCTGACGGACAAAGGTTTCGAGTTTTCATTTCAAACGCATGAGAGTACCTGTATATTGTGGTCTCTCCTGTTATAGAGACTCCACTTATCAATATCATTCCATCAATCCCAACATCACAAGAGAATTCGGCTACAGTTATAAATCCCAGTTATGTTAGTTATCAGTAGTGAGATATGAGACCCAACTGTAAAAACCATTAGCAACAAAATATACATTCTTTTATGGCCAATTTAGAAGTTTTTCATACATAAGCATTACTTAGCACATTTAAAAGCACCGTTGACCATATGCAATAAAATAAATATTAAAAAATTAAATATAACAGCTTCTAAAGTGAAGATTCCTCCTAAAGGAGTGGATCTCTTTATATATTAAGATTCATCTCTGCATGAAATTTAAAACAAATTCTCACAGCTCAGTTACATACAGTATAAGAGCTCAGAATTAAAGAATAATACAAATATACAAATATACCAGTTCCTAGCTCTGGTCAAAGAATTAAAATAAGTAAAACTGTGTTCTATTGAATCTTTATGAAAAAAGAAATCAGTTAAGAAAACCATTATATTTAAAATGAATTCTTGAGAGTTGACACACGAAACAGGTAGTAGTCTTCACACTCTCCAATGTCCACAAGTCCTATGCTGGGACCAAATTGAGTCATACATAAGGGAATGACACCACTTTTAACCCAAAACTTTAAGGTAGTAAGCTTATGGGTCTTCTTTCTTATACATTGCTTAACTTTTTCATTTTTACTCAATGTAGGACTTAGACTCACACTTGAATTCTTAACAATAGCATCACTCACACGTTGAGCAACATAAACATTATCCAAAAACTGTTAAAAGTGACCGAAGAACTCATTCTCAACCTTCCTCATGGGCTTGTTGATGAGAACACAATTGTCGTGAAAAGTAAAACCCAGTTGTTGCAACCTAGCAGCCTCTCTGTCCACATGCAACTCTTCCACCCCACTCAGTCTCTTGAACTTATCTAAATCCTCCAGCTTTATATAACTGATATTAGGATTGTCAATAAACACAATATTGTGAACGAACGATTTTATAGCAATTTTTGAAACGGGGATTGAGGGTGTAAGTGGGGAGGGAAGAAATCGAGAAAGTGGGGGTAATTGTTGTTTCCACCCTGACCTTGGAAGAATCACCGCAGAAAGGTCAATTTAAGGACTAGTGACTTATCACTCTTCCTGAGTATATAATAGTAGAGACGCCCAATTCAGCAACTTTGATGAAGGAATTGGTCAATTGGTTCAATGTGTATGGAGGCAACCCTTTAGTTACTCTCTGCAATATTGATTTTTTTTGCTGCCTGGTTTTGGTGTGGGGACCAAAGTAGGTTCCCAGGATGAAATGCATTAAAAAGCATTTATCATCATTGGGGGCCACATCTATAGTGGAGGTTTTTAATTTAATTATATTTTAAATAAAATTTACATTGGAGAATTCATAATTATAATTTTCTTTTAATTTGAAGAAATTAAGTATAGCAGGCGAGATTTATCTGATAATTGACTTTTTAAATATTTGGTTTATTTAAGTCGAATTCATTCAAAATCTATCAGTGTTACTCTTAAGAATTTGTTTAGTTTTACTTAAAGAATTCTTGTAGGAGTTATAAAATTGATTTGGAGAGGATGGGTGCCTACATTTGAATTAACATGAGTTAACATTTATGAAAGAAAACTTGAGATTTTTCTTTTTTATTTTGAATATGAACTTTTATTATATTTTTTTATGTTATTTTAATAAAATTATTAAAAAAATCAAATAATTACAATGGTTCTTATCAGTGTATTTATGTTTATAATTTCTATAATTTATGTTATATTATAAAGTATAACATTCCAAAAATTATTCTAACATTTAGTTTATCCAAACCAATAGGTAAAACATAATACATAATAGAAATATATACAAATATTCACTCATACTGTACTTCAAAGATTTCTCTCTTCATAGATAATTAAAACATAACTAATTACTTTTAGACATATATATACACATAAATAAAATAAAATTTTTTCAAAAAACTTTTAAAACTGTAATTAGCTCAATCAAGAGCATCTTCTATGGTATCCTGTACAACATTACATACTCCCGTGTATAAAACGATCCTCGCATATAAAAACAAACACACAACACAAACAAGAAAGAATAAGTTATTAATTCAAAATATCTCAATTAGTCTCAAATAATCACAGGTATACATCATTTAACACATAACAATCAATTGATAACGTCTATCATATAACTAAAGACATCACATAATATAGACAGACTCAATCTAACATAATATAAACAAACTCAATCTATCTCTGGAAGACTCATGCATTGAATAGACATCGAGATTTGTACTTATCATACTACCCCCAATTTGTGTGTCTCATCTCATCACCATTAATCTCATATAACATGCTTAATCTACATGACTGTCCAAACCAGCCCTCTTTCAAGCTCCAATTTCAGTCATATGAACCTCATTCGACTCTCACCACCTATAATATTCATCTATTTGATTTCTATTACTGGTAGAGTTATCATATAAATCGTTCAACACATCCTTAGACAATGGAAACCTATTTCTCAACACATGTTTTCTTTCCTGAAAACGTTATGCCTACACATCACAGACAACTCATATCATACATCATCAAGTTACATTCATTTATTCATTCACTTTCCATTTCAATTTCAATAATCTCAAGAAAACTTCACCACTTTATATATTGGACAATATCAGATACAATTACTCAATCAATCATGCGTAAAGACATATCCATAGGTCATACATATCAAATTGCAAGTCATATTCAATCCATCAAACAACAATCAAAAGTTCTCACATGCTACTGTCTAACATCGTTACTCAAATCAGGTCAATTAATCAAATCAAGTCAAGATAAATAATTAAACTCATTTAGTGCTCAAGGACCAGTCAGACTTACAATAAAGACTTGAGCACTGATAATCATATATTCAAGTCCTTTTATCCTAGAGTTCTATTTAAAAGTAACTACTTAGTATAAAAAAAAACAAGTTACTAACTTTTCTTACCTGAGATGATGATCCCAAAATAGTTTATCCAAAACTATCCCTCCAAAACTAGTCAATGACACTAATTCAATCTATAGGGATCTAGAACAAGTTATCTAAACAAAACTAAATTTCAGTATGATCTTAGTTAAGTTGAGAGAAATACTTTTTCTCAATTGTCCATACCAAGATTAATTACAAACACTAAGTTGAGAGAAATATGCTTTTTTTATTTAATTATGTTTTAAATAAAATTTACATTGGAGAATTCATAATTATAATTTTTTTTAATTTGAAGAAATTAAAACATAATACATAATATAGATATATACAAATATTCACTCACACTATACTTCAAAAGATTTTTCTCTTCATAGATAATTAAAACATAACTAATTACCTTTACACATATATACATATAAACAAAATAAGATTTTTGATTTTTTTCAAAAAACTTTTAAAACTACAACTGGCTCAATCAAGAGCATATTCCATAGTATCCTCTACAACATTACCTGCTCTCTCGTGTATAATACGATCCTCGCATATAGAAACAAACACACAACACACACAAACAAGAAAGAGTAAGCTATTAATTCAAAATATCTCAAATAATCACGGGTATATATCTTTTAACACATAAGAATCAATTGACAACATCTATCATCTAACTGAAGACATCACAACCTCTGAAAGACTTATGCATTGAATAGACCCCGAGATTTGTACTTGTCATACTACCCTCAATTTGTGTGTCTCATCTCATCACCATTAATCTCATATGACAGGCTTAATCTATATGACTGTCCAAACCAGCCCTCTTTCAAGCTCTAGTTTCAGTCTTATGAACCTCTTTCGACTCTCACCACCTATAATATTCATTTATTTGATTCCTATTATTGGTAGAGTCATCATATCAATCGTTCAACACATCCTTAGACAATGGGCATCCTATTTCTCAACACATATGTTTTCTTTCCTGAAAACGTTATGCCTACACATCACATACAATTCATATCATACATAATCAATTTTCATTTATATATTCATTCACATTCCATTTCAATAATCTCAAGAGAACTTCACCACTTTATATAATTGCATAATATCATATACAATTACTCAATCAATCATGCGTAAAGACATATTCATATGTTATACCTATCAAAGTCTTAATACAAATCATATTCAATCCATCAAACAACAATCAAAAGTTCTCACATGCTACTTCCTAACATCATTACTCAAATCAGGTCAATTAATCACAACAAATCAAGACAACAATCATACTCATTCAGTGCTCAAGACCAGTCAGACTTAGCACTGATAATCACATATTCAAGTATTTTGTATTTTATCCTACTACAGTTCTATTTGAACGTACCTAACTACAATAAAAAAAAACAAGTTACTAGCTTCCTTTACCTGATGATGATCTCCATAATAGTTCCTCCAATACCGACAGAAAAACTATTCCCAAAACCTAGGGATCTGGAATAAGTTATCAGAACAAAACCAAACCAAATTTTAGTATAACTTTAATTAAGTTGAGATTGATAAAAATAACCTAAGAAAAAAAACAGAAAATAGGATTTTTAAAAGAAATATAAACTTACTTTGTCTGAGATTCTGATCGGTTAGAAATGATCCTTAACTCTTCAACTAATATGGAGTGAGAGACCTAAGAGAAAGGAAAGGAAAACTTGGGAGAGTGAGGGAGAGAAGAAGAAAAAAGGAAATGGAGGTGCAGCTGACAGTTTTTTGTCTTTAAAACTTCCTGGGTTGTGCCTTACACTTACCCAATAATTACTGATTTTCATTAATTTTTTTGGTTCAAGATAAACAAAAATTATAAATTTCTTTTTATGAAAAATGGTACTTTTAAAAATTACTCTTCCAAGAAATTGTATGCATCTTTTCTTTTTATTTTAGATATATCTAACTAAATATGTATGTGGGTTTGAATGAAAAGATAGATAAAAGTAAATGAAAAAATAATTAATATAAGTGTTTAGTACAGAAAAGAAAAAAAATTCAAAGATATAAAATAAAAGTTCTTTATTATTCTATTCAATACTAAAGTTGTGAAAAAAATTTCTAGACAGAAAGTCACAAACTTAGAATACAACTTCTATTATATGAAGTGGTTCTATTACATGAAGTTGTCCTAGTAAAACACAACCTACCTAAATACATAAATTTAAAATTTTTTTACTATAATTTTTTTGGTTATTATGATAAATACAAGATAAAATTGCATTATTTTAATGCAAAAGTCTCCTTGCATGTGCTTTGCATTAACTTTTTTTTTCAAAATTAACAAAAATTGTATCAAATATTTTTATAAAACAATATTACATTTAAAAAATACTCTTGTAAGGAATTATATATAAAATCATTATCATTTATTCATGTGGATTTAGATAAAAAGAAAATGAATGAAAATAGAATTAATATAATTTTTTTAAGACTAAGAAATAAAAAATATAATTCTAAAGAATAATTATTTTTTAATTCAAAATAAAAAAATTATAGATATTATCTGATTGAAAATTCTCAGACAATGATTTTGTTCATCAAATAATGAAAGATTTTGTTCATGATATAATGAAACTGTAATTCTTTCTTATTAAATGAAATTCAACAACTTAAATGACCCACTTGACTTAAATATTTTCAAGTTTATTCTATCAAATTACTAGACAAGATTATAAAATATGAAGTTTAAAACCTTAGTCAAAATCCTTAAAGATAATTTTCAAATAAGCATAATCACAATACGTTTTTTTTTTAAGACAATAATAACATATAATGTAAATAGAATAAGAAATATAAAGAAATGTATACACTAATTTATATTATTTTTACATACTACATTCAAAATCTCAATCAATATATTGAGTTCCACTAGATATATTAATGTTGTGAAATACTTCTTAAGTATTTTTAGGGCTTAACCAATCACTCTTGGTTAAGCCCTTGAATATTCTTGACACAAGTCGGCTTAATGGGTATTTTTTAATCTCACAAACACTCCTAGTTGACCTTGTCAAATATTCATTCCCAAGCCACTCTTACCTAATCCGCTCCTAGAGAACCTCAACAAGGAGTGTTCTTTCACTCCTAACTTAATGAATATACACACATAAATATGTGTGCTATATGTATAATTATTATTTGAATGTAGGAAATATTCATTGCTTTCATTTGCTAAAAATATATGTTAAAAGGTGCAAGTTAAAGTCAACATCAAACAATTTTTTTGGATAAAAGTTAAAATTGTCTTCTTCACCAATATCTTAACACAAAAAGTATTTTAACTCTAACCCAAATGTCTGTCCCTTATATAGTATATTCTAACATTGTCAGTGATAAAAGACATTACATAAAGTACATAGAATTTCTTACATGCTACTCATTTGAATATCTTCCAATATTTGTTTCTACTTCTCTTCCTCTGATATAATAATTTAATAATTCAATTATTTATTTATAAGTTATAATAGAAATTAAAATGATAAAGAATTTAATTCATAATTGTGAAATGTTTATCATGTTAGTTTTGATATTATTGTTATGGGATGAAGTCAATAACAATACTTTTCACGTACCAACTCCAATATATTAGATAGAGGTCAATATACAACGAGATGATGTCAATCAATAACAATAAACTTTTTAGATATCAATTCCAACAGATAGAACTTACATTTTTCTCCACTATTATTTATTATTTACAGTATTTATATAATAATAAATATCCACTTTTTGTCAGAAGGAAAGTGTAAAGTACACTCAACATACTTTTTCACCTTCTGTCAGAAGGAAAGTATAAAGAACACAAAAATTGTTTGTTTTTAAAAATACCCTGCTCTCAAAAGAGGTGACACTGATTCCAATGTTTATAATAATAATAATATCTTGGTAAGTGACAATTGAAAGGTTCTCTATAGAATACATTATTACATATATAATAATATAACCAATATTTTTATCCAGTAACATTACCTTTTTAATCCATTAAATTTTCATATTCTATGGTTAAAGATGATCAAGAAATATATTACAAGATAATATGGCTTCTCTTTCATTTATAATTCTTAAAATTTTAATTGCTAATAAGGTTATTATACATATGAATTCACTATGTTCTATGTTATTCAATTTATTGAGATAATAAATGCTTTCAGCTGTTATCTTACCAAAATGAAAATCTTATACCTAGTTTAAGTTATATATATATATATATATATATATATATATATTCAAGAAAACTATGATAGTTGTAAGGATATTGGAGAATCACTATATAAATGTGAGTATTATTGAACATTAAAATGGTTTGAATAATGAGTTTAATGTCTTTTATGTTAAGAAACCAAAATTTGTGATAAAAGTATATTCTTTCTTGAGATGATTTTATCACTACACTACAAGAAAAAAAAAGTTATCTAGGAGACCAATTTTTAGCTATCAGTTGAGATGGTTGCGACCAAAATAGTTACTAGATTAGATTTTAGTTGTTAAATAACTATAAAATAGAAGATTTTAGTTACCAATACCATTAGATTCTAAATTAGTCTCTAACTTAATTGGATATCAATTTATAATCTAATAGCATAGGTCACTAAAATCTTGGTAACTAATGCAAGATATCAATTATCTTAATCTAATTGATCACACTAAATTCAATTATTACTTCTATTTTGTAGTTATTTAGCAACCTTTTAGTAACTATTTTGGTCACAATTAACAACAACAACAATTTCATTTCATTTAATAGTTAAAAATTGTTTCTAAATAACCTTTTTTTTCTTGTAGTGCTAGTATTTTTTGTTTTCACAAATTTACTTCCTTTACTGCTACCAACAACCCAAATTTACTTAAATGTATATTTAAAACACTGACAATAAAATTAGAAACAAAAACTTAAATTGTTAGTTGTATATAACTTATTTCACTAAGTAACTATTATGATATTTCTTTTAAGTATATGTTATATCATTCACGTATTTTCTAACTTTTATGCAAAATAGATAATAATAAAGGTAAAACAGAAGTAGTAATTTTTTTCTTATAATTTCATGTTTAAAATACAATATCATTCGAACCATTAATTTGAAATTGTTTATCCACATTTGAAGCAAAGAATTTTATGTGAAATGATAGCACAAGGTGTAACACATCAATGACATTAGTAATGAAAATGTAAACGTCAGATGTTTACAAATATCCGAACATTCGAAATGATTAAGTGTGCAAAATATTTTCTTAAAAGGTTTATTGATAAAACTTATATTATGATGATGAGAACTTGATTTATAAAAGAAGAATAGTGGTATTCTATTTACAAATATCCAAAGATTCAAAATCATTAAGTGTGCAAAATATTTTCCTAAAAGGTTTATTGATAAAACTTATATTATGATGATGAGAACTCAACTTATAAAAGAATTTGTAAAACTAATGCAAACCACACCGACTCATTCTTCCCTGCCCTCCATTTTAAATAGAATTTGATTTTTTTTTTTAAGTTATTAACATTCATTTTATTTACATGAAACTCTTTCACAACTTCTAAAATTAAATTATAATTTTGAATTTTGTTAAGTTTTAATTTTTTGAGATTTTAAATTCTATTAAAAAATCTAATTTAGTTTATTACAATTTAATTATAAAATATAAATACTTTAATCAATCATATATAAAATTGAATATTAATATAGTTGCATTGTGACATTATAAATTACTTTATTATAATTTCTAAATTAATATATACATATATAGTTATAATTAAATATCTGTCATATATTTATAACTCATCTATTGTTTCTCACTCCAAGCCTTTAATTCCTTTACCTTTCCTAAATAACTAATTCCAATATTTTATTTAAATATTTTTAAATATTCAAATAATTTCAAACACATACTTTATAATCAATATTATAATGCTTTGAAAAAGGTAGTTTTATTAAATGCTGATCATGGAAAAGAAAAAAAAAATTGATAATAAGTCATATGACATTTTCTTTTTCCTAATTCATCCATCTTAAATATAAGGTGTATTTTGTAGCTTAAGAGATATTGTTAAATAAAAATATACTGAAATACTCTTTATCGGTATGGTAATTTAGTAATTCAATTATTTATTTATAAGTTATAATAGAAATAAAAATGATAAAAATTTTAATTAATAATTGTGAAATGTTTATCATGTAGGCTTTTATAATAATAATAATTTTTGGATACCAACTCTAAGAGTTCATTGGTTTTCGGTCTTTAAATGTAATTTTTTTCATTATTTTTTACTATTTATAGTGATATTTATGTAATAATATTTTTTTTTTTTTGGATAAAATGTGTAAATATATTCAACATTTGTTATTAGGAGAAAGGTGTAAAGTATACTTAAACTTTTTGACTTATGTGAGAGGGAAAGTACTGAAAAGCCTAAAATACAAAAAAAAAAAAAAAAAAAAAAAAAAAAACTATTTAGTTTTAAGTTATGAAAAAAGTAACACTAATTCCAAGATTTATAATAATGATAATAGCATACCTTTTACTGGCATGGGTAATTGACAATACATATAAATATAATAATATAACTAATATTTTTATCTAATAAGATTACATTTTAATTTCTATCCATTAAATTTTCAATTTTCATGTTCTATTATTAAAGATGATGAAGAAATATATTACAAGATATATATTTTAAAAATTTTAATTGCTAATAAGGTTATTATACATATAAATTAACTATGTTCTTTCAGCTATTATCTTACCAAAATGAAAATCTTATACTAGTTTATATATATATATATTCAAGAAAATTATGATAGTTGTAAGGATATTGGAGAATAGAGTATTTTTGAACATTAAAATAGTTTAAATAATGAGTTTAATGCCTTTTATGTTAAGAAACCAAAATTTGAGATAAAAGTAGATTCTTTCTTGAGAAGATTGTATCACTAGTATTTTTGCTTTCACAAATTTACTTCCTTTACTATTACAACAACCCAAATTTACTTAAATGTATATTTAAAACACTGACAGTAAAATTAGAAAGAAAAAATGTAAACTGTTAGGCGTATATAACTTATTTCACTTATTATTATAATATTTTTTTTAAAGTATATATATTATATCATTCACGTATTTTCTAACTTTTATGCAAAATAGATAATAATAAAGGTAAAACGAATGTATGTAATTTTTTTTCTTATAATTTCATGTTTAAAATACAAAATCATACGAACCATTAATTTGAAATTGATTGCCCACATTTGAAGCAAAGAATTTTATATGAAATGAAAAATGGTAGTAGAAGGTGTAACACATCAATGACATTAGTAATGAAAATTTAAAAGTCAGATATTTACAAGTATCCAAACATTCAAAATGATTAAGTGTGCCAAATATTTTCATAAAAATTTTATTGATAAAACTTATATTATGATGATGAAACCTCAATTTATAAAAGAAGAATAGTGGTATGACTATTAAGTAGAGTATTTTCTTTTTTCTTAAGTAATGGTTTCGCTGTGTCATATAATAAATATTTTGTTGTTGAAGTTGAATGTCCATATCAATGTTTTAATATTGATCTATAAAGTATATTTACAAGCATGTCAATAACAATTATGACATAATTACTATAACTTCCTGTGATAGTAGAAATGATAAAAATGAAAATAAATGTGCTTAAGAGATAAAAACATATAAATTGTAGATATTTATCATCATGTGAAAATATATGGAGAATATTTTTTTTCTTAGAAACTTTTCCAAATCATATTAAAAGGTTTCATTCATATGTCAAAATAAAAATTATGAAATATAACATCAATACTTTGAAACAATTATATTATTTATTTAATGTATTTTTACTTTAAATATAAGGATTGAATAATATTTTGTTTAATTTCTATGATTAAAATCATAATATGGACTTTTTTTTTACCCAATTAACACCTTTTTAGTTTTTAGTATTCTTTATTTTTTATTTCCTTCAACAGTAATTTTTATTTTAATTCCTGAAATAACGTTTTCTTATTTTTTTTATTCTTTAATTAATATACAGTTAGTACATTGATTATGATTATTATTTATTTTATTTTATATTTCTTTTTTAAGATTTTGTGATTGTATTTTATTATAATAATTTATTGGTTGTATTTTTGTATTAAAAATTTATATTGGAAGAAAAATTTATAATAACTTATAAAATTGTTATTTGAATTAAAATGTGTATTTTTCGTTTGTCAAAAATATATCTAAATAATTAATAGCAAAAATAAAATAAAATTGTTGAAGTATCTTTATAAATAAATATTAATTAAATGGTTTAAAAATTTTAAATAAAATTTAATTTATTTACGAATTGCTTTTAAATATTATGTTTATTACTTAAAAATTGTTAATTATTGAAATAATACAATACACATTGAACATAAAGAGAAAAATAAATAACAATCATATATTCACTAAATAGTTTAGTTAATGGTACATGAAATACTTTGTGTGAAATGAAACATAAATTTTATATTTATCAAAACTCAAATTTTATCTTTATCAAAAAATCAATTACATCTTTATCAAAAATCAAATTTTATCTTTATAAAAATCAAATGATATCTTTAATAAAATATCAAATTTTATCTTTATCAAAAATCAAATTCTATTTTTATCAAAAATCAAAATTTATCTCGATCAAAAATCAAATTTTATCTTTATCAAAATTTTTATTTGATTTTTGCCATTAATTATTTAGATATTTTTTAACAAACTAAAAATACAAATTTTAATTCAAATAAAAATTTTATAATTTATTATAATTTTTTCTTCCAATATCAATTTTAATATAAAAGTACAATCACAAAATTATTATAATTTATTTTAATATATTTTATTATTCCAAATTTAAATTTATTATAAAATATAAAATAAAATAATTTATCGTTTTTTCCTATTATAATTAATTAGTTAAAAAACCTATAAAATGTTTCATTTTATTTTCTTTGTATTTTTTTAAATTTGAATTTAATTACTTTTACATTATTTTTTATCTTAATTTTAATAAACTAATAATAACAGTAATAATTACTAAAACAAAGAGTACTATTAAAAAAAAAGAGTGCTATTGAGAGAAATGAAAAATAAAAAATTGTTAATCGGATAAAAAAAGTTTATAATATGAAAATATTATATTGAGTGAATCTAACTAATTTTTTAAGGATAAGAAGAGTATGACATGTTTTATTCCCAATTAAAAATAATAAACATCTTGATAATTATTTTTGTCTTTTTATACGATGTTTTAGTTAACGCATGAGATCAAATTTGGTTCAATTAATTCTAAAGTTAGAAGGAGAGTCCAATATCATTTTAGATTTACAAAATACATACTAATTTGAAAATAAAGTTTTTACTTATAATATTGTATTAGAATATACCTTCTTATCATAATTGTATCTTCATTTTCTCGATTAGTTTTTACACAGTATTACACAATATTGTTACATTTCTTATTGAATGTGCAATAGATATTCGTTATTTCAAACATATTTCTATTTTTATATACCAAATCAAGGCATTTTGGTAAAATGTACTGTGGTGGTTTTATTTTTAACTTATTTTGTAAATAAAAATAAAAACCTCAATTTTAAATATTTATTTTAACACTATTATAAAAACCAACTTAACAACATGTAGGTGCCCAGCTAATTTATTTGTGTGTGCAAGTACTCTAAATGCGATAAGGTATAAATATTTTACTATATATAAGGTAAAAAAATTTATAAATAAAAAAAAATTAATCATTTAAATTTCATTTCTTTAAAATCATTATTTTTTAAAACTTTATACTTTTTATTTTTATTATAGATTTATGAGATTGTTGTTTATCTTTTTATAGATTTAAGCCCATCACATAAATTTTAGTGAAAGCTATAACATATTTATTTGAAAAAATTACTTTTGACTCTTTCTTGAATTGATTTTATTGAAACGATTGTTTAAGACAAAATCAATATTTGAAAAAATTACTTTGACTCTTTCTTGAATTGATTTTATTGAAATGATTGCTTAAGACAAAATCAATATTCTTTGAATTGTGACAAAATGAGTATTTTTTGGACTCTTAAGACTCTTGACTAATCCTTTGACTATTGTTTGAAATCACAATTTGATTGCAACAATTCTTAGTTATCTGTGCAAGTATTATTTCAACAAATTACTTTAGACTTAACTAAATATCCTTCAACAAATCACTTGAAAATTATTTTCACAAGCCACTTTGATTTAACCAAATATTCTTTTAACAAAATACTTCTGTAATGTTTCAAAAATAAAAAATAAGAAAATACTTAACTTTTAATGTAATAACACAAAATAAAATCACTTTTCCATAGGTGGATAAAAGGGAATAATTAATCATGTGACAATTGGATGTTCAACATGAAGATATTGTGGCTACCATAGCAGATATTGTCACTCAATCCCACAGCTATTTGACATATTATTTCAATTCATAGTAAGTTTTGTTGGTGTCTAGTGAAACTAAAGAGATCGTTCTAACCAAACAACTTTTTCAGGGTGACTTCGTTTTCATAACAACTCCTTCAAATACTCCATCAGTGCCAAACTTACCTTCAAAATTATGCGGATCAACAGGACCAGGCAGCCGAAAGGACATGCCGAATTCACCAGGTGGACAAAGGTTTTGAGTTTGCATTTGGAACGCATAAGTGTACATGTATACCGTTGCCTCTCCTGTTATAGTTACTCCACTTATCGATACCGTTCCATCAATCCCAACATCACAAAAGAATTCCTCTACAGTTATAAATCCCAGCTATGTTAGTTATCAGCAGTGAACCCAACTGAACAAACTATTAGCAACAAAATATACATTCTTTTATGGCCAATTTAGAAATTTGGCATATATAAGCATTACTTAGCACATTTAAAAGCCCTATTGACCATATGCAATAAAACAAATAACAAAAAATTAAATATAATAAGCTTCCAAAGTGTAAATTCTTCCTAGAGGAGTGGATCCCTTTATATATTAAGATCCATCTCAACTGGCATGGAATTTAAAACAAATTCTCACAGTTCAGTTACATACAATATAGGAGCTCTGAATTAAAAGAATAACACAAATATACAAGTTCCTAGCTTTAGTCAAAGAATTAAAATAAGTAAAACTGTGTTCTATTGAATTTTTATGAAAAAAGAAATCAGTTAACAAAATCATTATATTTAAAATAAATTCTTGAGAGTTGACACAAAACAAGATACTTACTTTCATCGCTCTTGACTCCTGGAAGAGACACACGAAACAGGTAGTAGTCTTCACACTCTCCAATGTCCACAAGTCCTATGCTGGGACCAAATTGAGCCTTGGCCAGACTTCCAGTTAAAAGAACTCCATTCTTAGTAGCAGCCACAATGTCATCCAATTCCTCCCTAGAAAGATGTGAAGGAAGGACCAAGATAGCTGTCCCAACTTTCTCAGAATCATCACTCACACGTTGAACAGCATGAACATTCTCGGAACCCATAACGCACTACCCTATTTGATGGTTTGTCACAGTGAGAAACAGAGCAACATGCACAATGTATAATGGTTAAAATATAATGCATAATATATATATATATATATATATATATATACCAATCATTTACTAGCATTATATTTTAAAAGATTTTCCTTTTCATAAAAAATTAAAGTACATTACTAATTACATTTACACTTATATATATATATATATATATATATATATATATATATATATATATATATATATATATATATATATATATATAAACAAAATAATTTTTTTCAAAAAGCTTTTTAAAGTTGTAACTGGCTCTTTCAATAACATCTTTTACAGTATCATTTGCAACATGAACTGTTCTCGTGAATCGCAGATAAAAACAAACAAACAACACAAACAAGAAAGGGTAAGCTAGTAATACAAAATATCTCAATTAATCTTAATTAATCACTGTTATACATGATTTAACATATAACAATCAATTGACAACATCTATCATCCAACTCTCAAGACATCACATAATATAGATTGACTCAATCTACTTTCGGAAGACTCATGCATTGAATAGACCCTAAGATTTGCACCTGTCATACTACCTCCAACCTGTGTGTCTCATCTCATCACCATCACCATTAATCTTATATAACAGGGTTAATCCATATAACTGTCCTGACCAACCCTCTTTCAAGTTGTAGTTTCAGTCATATAAACCTTCTTCGACTCTCACCGCCTATAATATTCATCTATTTGATTCCTATTAGTAGAGTCAGAATATCAATTGTTAATCAGATCCTTAGACAATGCACATCCTATTTCTTAACACAAATATTTTCTTTCATAAAAATACTATGTCTACAAATCACATACAATTCATATCATAGATCATCAATTTTTATTCATTTATTCATTCACTTTCCATTTCAATTTCAATAATCTCAAGAAAACTTCACCACTTTATATAATTACACAATATCAGATACAGTTTCTCAATCAATCATGCATAAAGATAATTCATACGTCATACCTATCAAAGTCTTGTAACAAGTCATATTCAATTCATCGAACAACAATAAAAAGTTCTCACATGATACTTTCTAACATTATTACTCAAATCAAGTCAATTAATCACACCAAATCAAGATAATAGTCAAACTGGTCAGTGCTCAAGACCAGTCAGTGCTCAAGACCAGTCAGACCTGCAAGAAAGACTTGAGTACTGATAATCACATATTCAAGTCTTTTATCCTTGAATTCTATTTGAAAGTAACTAACTAGTATCTCTACAACAGTTCCTCTAATACCCGACAGAGATGATAATCCAAAAATCTAGGGATCTGTAATAGGTTATCAGAACAAAACCAAATTTTAGTATAATCTTAATTAAGTTTAGAGAAATACTTTTCTCAACTGTTCCTGCTAAGATGGAGAACAAAAACCTAATAAAAAATAAAAAATAAAAAATAAAAGCTCTACAAAGCAAATATGAACTTACTCTGTTTGAGATTCTGATCGGTTATAAATGATCCTTAACTTCTTAACTACTATAGGATGTGATTAGATTTTAAAATAGATGAACTATGGAGTGAGAGATTGGAGAAAAATAAGAACTTGGAAGAGCGAGAGACAAAAAAAGAAAAAGAAAATAGAGGTGCAGGGGCGTGTTGTTGTCTTTAAAACTTCCTCTACCCTACCCTTACCTAATAACCCTTACCTAATAACTACTACCTAATAACTACTGATTTTCATTAATTGTTTGGTTCAAGATAAAATTATAACTTTCTTTTTATGAAAAATGTTACATTTAAAAAATATTCTTGCAAGAAATTGTAAGTATATTTTTTATTTTAGATATATCTAATCAAATATGTATGTGAGTTTGGATGAGAAGATAGATAAAACTAAATGAAAAAATAATTAATATAAGTGTTTAGTAGAGAAGAGAAAAAATTTCAAAAACATTAAATAAGAATTCTTTATTATTTTATTCAATACCAAAGTTGTGGTGTCAAAATACTATTTCAGTTAAAAAAACATTTCTAAATCAGAAGTCATAGAAAGTCCTTCTATCATATAAAGTCGTCCTAGTAAAACACAACATACCTAAGTACATAAATTTAAATGTGTTTTTACTATACATAAATTTTGATTTTATTTTTGCTCACTATGATAAATACAATATAACATTGCATCAATTTAATGCGAAAGTCATCCTTTCATGTGCTTTGCATTAACGTTTTTTGGTTTCAAAATTAACAAAAATTGTGTCATTTTTTTTTAACAATATTACATTTGAAAAGTACTCTTGTAAGGATTTATATATATATAAGCATTATCATTGATTTATGTGGATTTAGATGAGAATAAATTGAATGAAAATATAATTAATATAAGTTTTGGTAAGACGGAGAAATAAAAAATATAATTTTAAAGAATGAATATGTTTTTTAATTCAAAATAAAAAAAAGCTTATAAATATTGTTTGATTCAAAATACTCAAACAATGATTTAGTTCATCAAGTGATCAAACTATAATTCTTTCTTATTAAATGAAACTCAACAACTTAAGTGAACCACTTGACTTAAATATTTTCAAATTTATTTTATTAAATTACAAGACAAGATTATAGAAGACAAAGTTTAAAACCTTAGTCAAAATCCTCAAAGATAATTTTCAAATAAGCATATCGACAATAAATTCTCATTTTTTTAGTGCAGACAATAATGTAAACAAAATAAGTAATATAAAGAAATGCACACACTAACTTATATTGTTTGTACATACTACATTGAATTCTTAATCAATATATTGACTTCTACTAGATATATTAATATTGTGAAATACCTCTTAAGTATTCTTAGGGCCCTAATCACTCTTGGTTAATCCCTTAGATATTATTCACACAAGTCATTTCTAGCTTAAATGAGTATTCTTTAATCTCACATACACTCCTAGTTGACCTTGTCAAATATTCCTTCCCAAGCCACTCTTACCTCAATGAGTGTTATTTCATATTACATCCGTTCCTAGCAGTGGACCCCGACAAGAAGTATTCTACCACTCTTGACTTAATTAATATACACACATACATATGTGTGTGTTACGTGCATAATTATTATTTGAATGTAGGACATATCCACTGCCTTCATTTGCCAAAGATATCTCTTAAAAGGTGCAAGTTAAAGTCAAAATCAAACAATCTTTTGGATAAAAGTTAATATTGTCTTCTTCACTAACATCCTAACACAAAAAGCATTTTAACTCAAACTCAAATGTCTATCCTATTTGGCTTGTCCTAACATTGTCAAGTGATAAGGTACATTACTTAAATATGAAGCATATTACATTTAATGCAACAATTATATTCAGGTGTGACACAATTATATTCAGGTGTGACAGATAGAGAAAGGACATCTCAAGAATTAAGGTTGTTAAACTAATAAAAATGAGCTCTCAATGGTTATCTTCTCCCAACAACTATATAAAGTCTTCAATCAAGAACAAGAAAAGAGAACAAATGTTGTATTGTGTCAAAATGCGGTCTAGATGTGAACAATCCTTATATCTTCGTAAAGAGATCCTAGAGTTGAGAGCAAAGAACCTGCTATATCTATAGATCAGAAAATCTCACTATTAGGAAAACACTAAAAGTGTTCATTCAACCACCTTGGAAAGAATGTTTATCCTTGTACACATTGAAAGACACAACTTCTCCCTAGATTGCAAGAATATCTAAACTATGAGAGAAAGATTAAATTGTATACTCATCGTCAAACACAATTCTTCCTAATAGTTATACACAATGATTAAATGATTATTCAAACCTTCAATCTTTCTTATGTTAGCTATGAGTGGCTAAAGGATAAAGAATACTCCTTGATGGGGTTAGCCAAGAGTAGTTGTAATTTGAAAAAAAATACTTGGTTAGCTAAGAGTAGCTAAATGTAAATAATGTTCAATGATAGTTAGGAGTGACTTGACCAAAGAATTATTGGTGTTGTCCAAGAGTGACTTGTGTAAAGAATATTCAATGTTATCCAAAAGTGGCTCGAGTAAAAAATACTCAAAGTCAACTAAGAATGACTTAAATAAAGAATACTCAATGAGTTAGCTAAGAGTAACTACAAAAGAATATTCAAGTGTGTTGGGAATTTGCTTTTGAAACTGCACATTGATTTGTTTCCGTTTCTGAATATGTTTTTAATTAGAATATTTGCTCTTAATTGTTAGAATATTCACTCTTAATCATTTCGTAGACATTAAGATTTTAATTTGTAGGAGTTATTTCAGTCAGATATTTTTCTTTTCTGTCAGATATTTTTCTTTTCTGCAAGCATTATAAATGTAAGCTATTGATGACTCAGAAAAAAAAAAGATGCAATAACAATATTTTCTCTTCATACATATCTCCTCCTATTCCCAAAACACAACAATCAATATCAAAGCTCTTAGTTCTTAGGGCCTGTGTAAGACCACAAGGAAAAAAACAACATAGGGAAACCAGTGAGGAACCTTTTGAGAAAAATAAAAAACTTCACGCATGGTAGGAAACTTCATGGCAGCACCTCCGGTTTTCTCCGAAGAAAACTATCAAATATGGTCTATTAAAATGAAGTCTTATCTAAAAGCGAGTGGTTTGTGGGATTGTTAAGACTTTTATCCGGCAAGTGTACCGAGTCACAAGTAGTATAAATTTATAAAGTAAGGATGTCGATCCCACAAAGAACAGTTTTGTTTTAAACTTAAGCGTCACTACTCACTAAGTAAGTAAAGGTTTTACGAAGATTTGATGATAAGTTGAGTCAAGAACGTAAAAGAACAATTAAAAACAAGTAACAATTATAAAATGGAGTTTGCAAGATCTAGAAGGACTTTGGGATTGAACTTCATCTCTTTCCCTCATTCGTATTTTGGAATTGATAATAAGATGCAATATTTGTAACTACTCTCAATTGATGCACAAATTAAAATCATTCACACTGATTCCTCTGATATGAAATTCATAAGGAAATCTCCTAAACACTGATTCCTCAGCTATTTAGTAAATTACCCAGCGTTAAGAACGGATGTAATACGCAATCAATATATCGAAACCTATCCCTAGTATTCCAATATATCGACTATTTTCATCTAGGTCGGAAACTCAAAAATACTTTCCAGTTAAGTTTAAGAATCAAAATCGAGACTCTATTGATAAAAATAAAATCAAGCATTAAGCATAAGATGAAAATAGCAATGGAGTAGA
>Ga0209489_101880_pt1 | contig 43131 bp, 20 predicted proteins | sample SiratrowhiteBW_FD_187527 | JGI IMG/M metagenome (GOLD analysis project Ga0209489, IMG submission 187527) | Root nodule microbial communities of legume samples collected from California, USA - Siratro white BW (SPAdes) (version 2) | ecosystem: Host-associated > Plants > Roots > Nodule | place... | reverse complement strand
TTTTTTTTTTTTCTCTCCGATTTATTTATCTTTTTTTTCTAATTGTTGGTGATTTTATAGAGTTTTGTTTTTCTCTTTGTAACTTCATCTCCCAATACTATGTTTCTTCTCTTCTCTCTCTTTTCCACTGGTCATTCTTAAAACAGGGTCTTTTCCTCTTTTTTATATTGTATTTTTTTATATTTTGTTGGAAATAATTGACAATTAAAATCAGTTTTTTTATACCTGCGTCTAAAATTATTATTGTTATTCTAGTTCCTTTTCTTTTGATGTTTATTTTGTTAAGGGAGTCAGTGTTTATAGTTTTGTTTATATTGCGTCAAATAATAACTGTTTTATATAATAAATAATTACGATAAAAATTTAAATATTTTTAACAGATAGAGCTAAGTTAATACAAGAGTAATTAGAAGTGGTTGAAAGAAAAAAAATGTAATTGGCGGAATTATATATAAAATGTATATTCAGATAAATAATTATTTCTGAATGATAAAAAGTATTCAAATAACATAAAGAACTAAAGATGTTTAATTAAAAAGTGAGAAGAATGATAATTTCACAATTAGATGAATTCTTAAATATTCTTGATTTGGAAGTCTGCAAATAAAAAAAATCATGTTATGAAAAAATATTATTGTAAAGTTGAAATTGTCATTGAGTTTGGAAAACAACTATTAAAGGATGTCACGACCTCCTATAATTTTAATTTTAAAATTCATATTATGGTAAAAGAAACTATTCACTCGGTAATTTAGTTACAAACAAATATTAGTGTAACTTTTTAAAATTATTATAAAAGTTAACAAATTTGCATTCATATTTCTATCAACTTATATATTTATGGATAAAACTTAAATGCATTATTATAAATATAAAATTTGTTTGTATTGTTGTTTAATTAAATTTATCGTTCAATTTAGTAATTTGCATGTATTAAAAATTAGTGCGTATTATTAATGTACAATTTCAAAAAATTGAAAAAGTGTATGAATAATATATGTGGTAGTAGATATAAGATTTATTTATATATTTTCAAATGTTAAAAAAATTTACAAATCTAATATTTTAAGATTTTAGAATAAAAGTGGTATTTTTATGAATGTTTGATTCGATTTTTATTATTGTTTATTTTTCAGTCTTTTTTTTCTCAAATTTTTCCAATAACAAATAAGTGTTTATATAGTACTTGTAGATTCGAGTTTGTATACATTTCACTCATCACGGACATAGAAATTTTTAAATATGTAATATAATTATGAACTTTATTTTGATGGGAGTAGAGAATTTTTATTTATTTTTTGTCTTTAAAACATTTTTTGGGTGTACAATGTAGATGCCTATTGCAAAAGACAATCTAGCTCGATCGACATAGATAGAATCACGTAAAAAAAAAATATTTCTTCCAATATTTAATTTATTTAAATACTTAAAACTTAAATTCAAATTCACTGGTTAAGTCCATTAACAATATGTAAAATGTGTTATAAATTATCATTGAGATTGGTAATTTTCACTAAGCTTGCAAAATGAAGTGCCTTCCCAATCTAAACGTTTCTATATAAGAAAACCTTTATAAAAAAGTAAAAAGTTTGCCAGTATAACAAAGAAAATCAATGTTCGGTTACTTATAGATCCACATTTTCTCGATTATTTAAATATAAGGATTTTTCTATGCATGAAACCTTTATTCCCTTTATTGTATATCTATCTAGAACTTTAAACATTTGATCATGATCATGTTTTTTTTTTTTTTTTTTTTTTTTTTTTGTACTTTTAGTAATATCAACCATGTTAAAATTTGTTTAAAAAACGTTGGTTTAAATATGTTTTTAATCTTCTAAATAACAACATCGTTTCTTTTAGTATTTTAATTAAAATAATCCTTTTCAATTTTTAGGTTTTTAAAAATATTATTTTTAATTATTGGGTTAGATGACGTGAGAGACATTGATGTATAACATACCATCATTTATTTTTAGTTCTCCAAATTGGATATATTCTTTCTTTTATTTCTTTAATGCAACTTTTTTCTTTATTCTAGTCTTTTGATTTTTAGGATTATACAATATTACTAATATTAATGATGTGTCAAATGATAATCTAATTAACATTTATTACTTCGATATAACTAAGTGATATGATTTATTGAATTTTATTAATTCTTTTGTTAACTCTCACATTATTTAGCAAAACATTATTTTAGGTCATCAAGTTTGTTCAAAGAATCAATAAAGTGGTCGATATTCATCCTTCACCACTAGATTTGGTTTCTGGAAAATATAATGTTTGTCTCTTACCTGATCTCCCTCTCTATTATAGTCTTTATCCAAAAAAGTAATTCAGGTAGAACAAGTTGGAGAAGTTCTACTTAATATTTGTCATTAATAAAGTCATTTCATTCTTAAATGATATCATAACAATAATAGACACAGTGAAGTAGTGAGACCAAATTTAAATGTTACAAAAAGAATTTGGGTTGACATTAGAATTATTATATTTTTTTTAAAAATATTTTGGAATGTAGAAGCAAAGTAAAAAATAGTGGTGTTATAAAATGTTTATATAAGTCAATTAATAACTTGAATAATAAGGGCAAGAGAAGATCACTAATGTTATCTATCCTAATAATTAAAAATAACATTATGAAAAAATCAAAGAATTTAAAAAAATAATTAAAAAGGTTATAAAGGAAATCGTGTTGCTAATTTAAATGTTTAAAATTTATTTAATCATTAATAAATTTACAAGAATCATGTTATTCATTTATATTCATGTTCACAAATGTTGAATAATCATTATTTAGCATATTATTAATATCACTAATCATTGAGTAATCATTATTTAACATATCATCAATATCACTAGTAGTGTTTATTATTGTGGACTAAAAATAATATTTGATAAAATCAAATTATTGAAAAATAAAAATTTTAAGAATCAAAATAATGTAATAAATTTATAAACTAGAGACATATTTAAACTAAAAATTTATTTATTATCACTGTTTTTCATTCTCGCTTTTATTTACTTTTTAATTTAGTCATCAACTATAATGTTATTTTTATTTACTTTTAAATTTAGTCATCAACTCTATTTCAAGTAAGGTTTATCCTCATGATTCTCGTACATTTTTTATTTTTTTTTTAATTTTAGTTACTTCTTTTCTAGCATTTTGAATTTGAATTTTGTTGAGATTTTTGCACTTTATGCTTTGATTGCATTTTTGTTTTCTTAATTTTACTTCAAAAATTGTTTATATCATAATTGAAGTTTTATTTATTTTTCTTTACATTTAAAAAAATTGTAAAAGAGCTTGAGGACTAAACACATATCAATTTCTTATTTGGGAATAAAGGAGAAATAATTTTAATTCAAATAAGTCTAAAAAAAATTAAGAACAACCAAAACATTTGATTTTAAGTTAATAGTCTTGTTTAATATAAGATTTATTGACAGATTATATTCATCGGTAAATTAACAGTAAATTTATCGATGATTATTTTTATCAGTAAATTGACGATTAATTTATTGATGAATTTATCAATGAACTAAATTCATCGATAAATTAATCACAAAATTTTTCATCACTAAAATTTAAATTTGTTGATAATTTCAGTTTTTTTCTTATAGTATATATAGATTAATTCATTGTTTATGATTCATTGGTTTCACATATTATGATAACATATAATATAAATTTTTTATGATATCCAATAAAAAAAGGGTTCACACGTGAAAATAATAATCAAATGTGTGTCCCTATAAACCATTTTATTCAATGATTTTGAAGTTTTTTGTTTCCTAAAATACAATATTCTATTTAAATGAAAATTGCATATAGGGAAAAATGTATAATCAAGGTTGTGAGTGAATTTTGTGAATTTTAAAGAAGTTTTAAAATTTAAGCGATAATAAAAAAAATTGTGTAGCGAAAGAAAAAAAAAGGATGATTAAACAAGTCGAACAATGAATATAAAATTATTTGTCATCTAATGTACTATAGTGTTTTAGTAATCTAAGGTCATGTTTGATACATACGTACACATCTCCATCTTCATATATAATTTAAAAAACTAAATATTACCCATGCTCATTTCTGTAACCCATTAATATTAAAACAAGTTTGGATAATTCTTAGAAGAACAAATATATTTGTCATCCTTAATTCTATTATCAAACTAACTCTTATTTTATCTGTTTGTTTAATATAAACTTGAAAATTCTCTATTAAATTTACACTCCTTTCATTAGTGTAAGTATAAGACATTGGCAACATTATTTATATGACAAAGAAACATTACTTTTGTAAGGTTTTTATTTTTCACCTTGACCTTATTAATATCTACAAAAGTAATTCAATAATGTATATAAATAATGTAACATCTATATATTTTTATAAATGACTTCTTATCGATAATAGAAGTATTTTTTCATCAGCTTTATAGTCACTTAAGTATTATCTTTCATGTTAAAAAGTTTGGTGAAAAAATACTAGCAACAGCATATGAAAAAAAAAAAGAAAAAAAGTAATCTTATATGTTTTTTTCTTTGTAAGCATATGTCACACATGTTATGATTTTAATTAAGAAGGAAAATTAACTAATCAGCTTCTATGTAAGGTGAGTTTTGAAAAGAAAAAAAAAACTCATAATTTAAAATTTCATTTACAGTGAGAGGCAAATAACCTACTTAACACCAAAGAAAAAAATATCATAATTTTAATATTCTTTTTAACTTCTCAACATTATCACAAAAAATCTTATTAATTGAACTAATTATGCTTTAGTCATTGTAATTGTGATGTCTTGTTTATTTATACTTTGACACTTTTAATATGCCATTGTTTAATTGATCTTAACTTGCTACGGATAAATTAATAACTAATATTAAAAATGAAAGATTTTTTTTATAATGTGATATTTAATCATTTTTATGTTGAATTTGTATGACCTATCTTTGTATTGAGTAATGCGTTATAACGTCAATTACTTTAACATATTTTAATATTATTTGTTATAATTCATGGTTCTAACGTAATAATTACTATAATTATTTACAAATATCATAAACGTGTGTAAGCTTGAAATTATATCATTCGGATTATATTTTGCACTTATAAATAAGATATTTTTCTTTGATGATAATAGAAGAATTTACTATCTATTATGTTTTTCTGTATTACCTCTAAGTTAGATAATGTTTTATAACACGTATCAAATATAGGTAATTGTTTTTCTATTATTTTCTAAATTTTTATAATATTTTCACTCGGTGATAAATTATCAATTAACTTAAAAAAGTAATAACTAAAGTGACCATAATAATTATTATATTTTGTTTAGTGTAGAATGAAGGATAAAATTATATATATTTTCATAAATAATTATATAGATGATTTTTTATGAAAAATAAAGACAATTGGTTATTACTATATTTTGTTTGAAAAAAAATAAAAGACTCTCAAATCAACATATTGCTTATTGTACACCATATTCTAATTTAATCTAATAGGTTATGACCATGTTAAATATTGTAAAGCTTAAATTTGTGACACTTAATATTAATATTATAGGATGTTGGATATTAAATGTTGAAATATACTTAGGTGCAATAAGTATTGGTGATGTTATTAAAGAAAAAATAAACCTCCAACCATTATACCATTAAAGTCGACACTTCATGTGCAGTGTTAAAAGTTAAATATATTATTGTAAAAGACTTTATTGTTTAATTGAATAACTTAAAAGAATGACATGACTACTGATTACTATGAAAACTTTAACTTTTCTATAAGAGAATTGGACGTATCTATGATTTTAAGATTTTAAAATTGGATGAATATAATTTTGTAATGTTTAAACCACATCTCAATTGGCACTATGTCATATGAATATCTTTATTTTGCAACTACGCATGAGAAAGGTTTTATAAAATATTTTGAACTAATTTCATGTTTTTTTTAATTGTCAAACAGAATAATAACCTTTTTCATAAAAAAATAATGAAAACTGCTCAACTGATTTTACTTCATTCTCACAATCAAATGCAACAAATATATTTTATATTTTCATGGTTTTGATTGTGCTAGTAATCATAGTTATGGATGTATTAATAATTATACTTGTGATATTATCATACAAAAATTTCAAAAAAATACCTGTTATCATCAGAAGTGAGAGAATGATGTGAAAAATGAAAAGTAAAAAGATGAAAATACATATTATATATTATATCCCCATAGTAAAAAGTATTAATCTTGTATTTTTTTTACACCAAAACATCCTGTTGGATTTTATTAGGAATCATTACAAAAAACCAAAACATATTTTATTTATGGAGAAGCTGAATATATGAATGTCAACCACTTTAATATTATTGATATCCTTGTTGAACCAAATGAAGTATTGATCACTTCATTAGTAATGGGAATTTCAAAAATAATTTTTTTTATTATGTTATCAATAAATGACAATATTTTGTATTTTTTATGCTTATAGTAAGGTTTATGTTTCATTTATGCTGATAATAATGTTCCATGCTCTTCATGCATGCCTTAGTGTCATTGGATTAAGTTTTTCCAATAAAAAATAATAATCTTCTAAATATGTGTTTTTACCCAATATTCTCTTATATTAATATTTTTTTAAATATTAACACTAATATCAATGATGAAAATATGTCTAGTTCACACTGGAACAACTTATATATTTTATAAAAGTAATAAAGTTTTTTTTATAGTAGAAGAAGTCTCTAGTAGTACTATTTTTAAGACAATAAATATAACTGAAATGCTTTCAAAGAACTACTATAGCTACCAAGAGGTATTTATTTAAGTATAATAGAATCTTGTTAAATTTTGAAGATATTTTGTCTAAATGATATTGAAACATGAGATATAAACAATCTCTATATTATTATTATTTTTAACTTGACTTTACCTTTACCATTTTTAAACATGTCTAAATAAGACATATTAAATCTGGTTGATACGTTCAAATAATAACGGGAGAAAAAAAAAAACCTCAACAAACACAATCCATTATATTATTTTTAAATTAAGAAACAAAATTTTAACAAATTAAAATTTTTTATCATCTCTCTAACTAAATAAAATTTCAACCTTTTATGGCAATCTGATCTTAAAATATTTCAAAAAGTCTTAATTGTCATTTTATAAGATTTTCAAAATTTCAAATTCTTAATTTAATCTGGGTCGCACGGCAAATGACATAACATTATTTTTATCAGTAACCTTCTCAGAAAAAAGTGAATAGATTAATTTATAGATCTATTAAGAAATTAAGATGAAATTTATAATTGTTATTGATAATATATATATATATATATATATATATATATATATATATATATATATATAGCAAGAAGTAAAAGAATTTTTAATCTTGTTTTATTTTTGTGAACAACTAGTTTTTTCATGTAGACTTTATTGAAAGAGTGAAGAAAAGTAAATTTGACGTAAAGTAAAAAGTATCTATATTTAGATTAATAAGAATTCATGAAAATAAGAACACCATATATTGTGATAGATTTGATTAATAAAGTAAAACAATTATTGTTAATATTATTGTTTTAGAAATTTATTTTAATTATTTATATAGTTTATAATTTTATTTTATTATTTTAATTATTATTTATGATATCATTATTATTTTTATACTTTAACATTAATATTTAAATATTTTGTTTAATTATCTTATTTTATTTTATAAGTTTATTATTATTTTTTAGTTATTAAATTTATTATTATTTTAATTATATAATAAATACAATTCAAGGGTTACTTTCCTTATAAATATTTTCAAATTGTAAAGAAATAGTGTCAGCCAAATTCTTATTCCAATTCTAATTTTTTAATTTTTTTTTTCAATCTTCTAAATCCGTTTTTTCAAATTCTTTTTAATCCGTCTTTCTAAATCGGTCGTGAGAAACAAATTCAGTGTCAAGGATGCATTATTCTTACATTTATGCACACTCAATAAAATGCCAATTATATTCTTTTATAAAAAAGTTAATAAATCTTATAGTTTTTAATTTTTTATTATAAATTATATAATTTAAAATATAAAAAATTATATAATTCAAAATACAATTCTAAAATCTGAAAAAGTGTATTTTTAAAAAAATTAGGGTGCAGAAAAAACTCACAGAGGTGCAGGAAGAATCCGTCTTGTTTAGGTTAGATCTAACTAGCCCAATCAAACTGAAAAATTCCATAGTTTATTTTTTCATCTTTGGGCACACACTTACAGTGTGTCTCATACAAGTTCCCATAGTGAAAGACTCCTTTGTAATTGAAAAATGGAGAGCGATGTGGAAGAATCTATGCGAAAGAGGCCCAGAAAATACCCTTTCTCCGCCGATTCATCCTCTCGCAAGGTCCCTCTCTCTCACTGGTTACAGAAATGTGTTCCAACTTTCAAGTATTACTTGTGCATACCTGTAAATTATAACTATCACCGAGTGACTATAAAACCTAGTGTAGTGTTTATTCATCTGAATTTCACTATTAATCCCAATTCTACCTAGGACTATACCTCAACGACATGCTTGTTGGGTTCATCTCACTTCTTCTAAGCTATCTTTATCGGTGCATGATTCCTTTCCCTAATGTAATTGTGAGGTTATTGATATAAGGGGGTTTTCTGGTGTATTATGTTGATTTAATTTTACGAAGATAAGTTTAGGTTAAGTTTGGGGTTAATGATCCGAGAGAAGTCCGGTCGGGTTTTTCTTTCAAGTGTATTTACTAACTAGTTTCTTGTAAATGTAATTGTGATATTGCGACATTGTTTTACGCCGTTGCTGATTGATGCTAATGAGTTGAATTTTTTTGTTGATTAATAATCTATTTTTTGTTTTCTTTGTGAACTGATGATAACTGAATCATGCAGCAGTTTGAACAATATCCTGGACGGCCATATGCAATAATTGGGGAAGTGGTAATGATTCTCACTTTCATAAGATTAAGTTTTGATTTGGATGAACATTTGAAGAAGTATTTTGTTAATTTTCTTTTTGGATTTCTTTTAACTGGCATCTTTGTTTATACTATCTGATTGTTAGACTTGCTTGAGCATGAATACGGAAATACACAGACTTGCAATGATTATTGCTGTTTCCTTCTTCCTTTTTAGAGTCAAAATGCCATATGGATATAGTAGGTCTAGAAGTTTCATCCCTTTGCAGTAAATGCATGGCCACTGGCGGAATTGGTTCTCTAGTAATTAGTTTTGGTGGTCTCAGTTGTATTGTAGCTAATCACAGTAGTCAATAGTGCACTATTGTGGTGCTATGGTGGAGTAGTGAAGAAGAGCAGCGTTGCGATGCCATGTGATTTAAATAATGAACTGGTTTTCAATAGTAGTGAACGCTGCAACAATAGATTTTTTTTGTGCAACATATATGTTTCAAAACCCTATTTTTACCCCTGTAAATAATGTTGTAGGGAGGTTAATATTGTGATTTCTCCCCGTTATTCTAATGTATTTTTGCTTTAGAAATGTAAAAGAACTTGAATCCCTTCTTCATTAACCATTCCCCAAAAAATTGCTTGTGTCCACTTGCACTTTACAGGACATCTTTTTTGGTTCTTTTCTTTCTTATTCCTTTAGACTTCTTAGTTCACATTATGCTAATTTGTTATTTTTCTTTATATTCATTTTACAATCATTAATTTTTTTTTACTTATTACTCTTAGAATCTGGGCTTAAGATCTAATTCAATCCCTAATTGGTCTATAAGATAAGGATCACCCAAGCTTTGCAAGGCCTATGGTAGCCATATTCTAGTTGGTGTGAAATCTCAATACCATCACACCCACCCCAGACTAGAGTGTGAGCAAATGTTGGTGATCCAATAATGGATCTTTTTATTTAGAGTCCAACATAACCTGATGGTGGGTTTGTAAGGTTTGTAAGGTGAGGACTGTCTAATATTAAAAGGTTATTATAGCCATTTTTTGGTCGATTGAGATCTCAACTCAAACCTTCATGCTCAAGACTATACATCTGGAACATGGAGAAATGTGATGACCCAATAATAACAAATTTTCACGAAGAATTGACATTTAGGGCGTACACAAACATTGGTAGCCTAATAACCAATCTATATGGATGGACTTTTAAATTAGTTTATGATTTGGGCTCAACTGAATTCCCTAAACCATGTTTGTAAGATGAGCATTACTCAATCCTTATTAGGAATACATTGATTATATATATCTATTCTATGTGAAATTTCAACAACTACCATATATTATATGTGACTAAACTATTATTCGACATGAATTTCTTCATTTTTGGTTTTAGTATTATATGTAGTATAATTTAATTGTATTTATAATTATAATATTTAAAATAGTGGTCATCCTGCTTCTTGCTATGCCCCAATACTGTTTTCTGATCTAGTTGGTATGGGCTGCAATTCAGGATTGATAACTATGAAGCTAAGACGATTGAACTTGATGATAAATGATTATCTGATAGACAAATCAAGTTAAACAAAATAACTGAGAGTCCATTCGCTCCTTGAAATAAGTCATGAAAGTTAGTGGAAAGAGTTAAACGAGGGTGTGAGAGAGATAAACAAAGACTTTATATCCTGAATTGTTATGTATATAGCTATCCCACTTCAGGATTTATTCTTTTCTTTTCTTTTTCCATTACGAATATGAAGTCAGAACAACTTATAAAGGGAAAACAAAGAAGGGGGAAATAGAGTAAAGAAAGGGAATATAAACTGTAAAGAGGTTTGCATGTTTGAGGCTTTAGAGCTTGTGCGGGGTGTGCTTTTGTTTCAAAATTTATAATAAAACCCAAAAACGAATGTAAAAATCCAAAGTACCCTTACTAATAATCAAACAGTGAGGGTCTTCTTGGGTTTTCTTCCAACTTTTAGATCTCAGTGTCCAAGCATCTCTAGGGAGTGTGATCCCACTCTAAATTGTGATGCAATAAGTAGTTGTTGCACTACAGTGCCACTCTGCACTGCTTTGCTGCGATAGCGGCTGTTATGAGCACTATTGACTTCCTTGATTTGACGTGATAATAATCATTAAATCCATCGTTTCCCTTGGAGAATAGATGTTTCCCACTCTCTACTTGCATGCAATTCTTTCAAAATCTGAACTGCACAATCTTTTGGTAAGACAAGACTATGACTTAGTGAATATGGAGTACAAATCAAACCCCAGCTTTTCGTTGGTAAATTGCGATCAACATCAATTATTTTCATTTGATCATGCAGAACGGTATAATGAACTATTGGTTGCGGATCTATCTTCAGGGTAGAGCTTCATAAGTCCATTGCATTTAATCTTCAAGTATTCTATGATAATTTAAAACCAAAGTTATTCTCAAATACCCTGTGCCATAGCTTGGAACTCAACTTCTACCATAGGTCGAGTCACAACATTCTGTATTCTGTATCTTCAAGATACTATGTTTCTTACAATAAAGGTGCAATAACCATTAGTGGATCTCCTATCAGTTACTGTTCTTGCGTAGTCAACATTAGTGAAAGCTACACGAATTGTATTATGATATCTTGTATATAAATTTCCTCGTCATGTTGTATCCTTAACGTATTGGAAAATTATATAAGTGGTTTGCTAGTGGTATTTGGCCTATGCATAAATTGGATAACCGAACTTAGTGCTAATGAAATATATGATGGTATTCAACGTTAATAAAAGCCAGATGAATTGTATTCCTATTTCTTATATACATTTCCTCTTCCTGTTGTCCCCTTAAGAATTTTGCAAATTCTATAAGTGGTTTGTAGCTGAACTTCTCTTTGACAATGCCTAAATTGGCTAACTAAATTTAATGGTAATGTAATATATGATGTCATTCAAAATTCTGATGGTCACTGGAAATGTTGTTGGAGAGGTGGTAATACAGTAAAACTTGTCGGCACTTGTTGCCCAGTCAAATTCATAGGAAAAGTTTATGTAAATTCTTGTGTACAAGAAAATTTGAAGGAACTTTGTTGGCTGTTGGAAAGTCCTATTCCCACTGTAAAATTTGATTATTGTCAAAAATGCAGTAATGCAGTGAAACTTGTCAGCACTGTGCCTGCCCAGTCATGTTTACAGGGTACAAACTGCTTAAGAGCGTGTTCTTTCTTTCCTTCTTTGAAGTGTTTTTGTTGGGGGAAGCAGAGCCCCTTAGTCGGGGAGGTTAGACATCACATGAGAAGAGAGAAGAAACAAATAATGTATATCTTGGATTTGCTCATGTGAGTGTTCCACTCAGCAGAATTATCTATTAGAAATAATAGTAATGATTAAAAAATAATAAATAACTACCAACGTTCAAGTGACTGAACACAATAACAAAGCTATTTGGAAGAGAAGTATTCATTAATTTTTCCAATTTCTAACCAAGGGCAAGAACTCGATGCTTTCTGATAGCTATGTCATGAAACCATTTCTTGATGTTGTATCCCATGTTCATCAGCAAAAGGGAAATGAATGTGCATTATTGCTTGCATTTGTTTTGGTTGACTGAACATAAGGCTGGGGTATGTTGACATTATTGTATATTTTGAGAGTTTGGTTCGGGAGGGAAAGGAAGAAGGGGACAATTTTTTAATAAATAATCTCTAAGTTGACAATCTTTTAAAATGAATGAAAGAAAATGATGGATTAATGTAAGCTTAATGTCCTAACTTTTGTTTATTTTAAAATTGTTGAACATAATTTTCTTAATTTAAAAATAAACAATTTGCTGTTGTCTTTCCCTCTAAAACTCCTCTCTTAAACATACCCTTAATGATTTATGTTGATAGAACATATTGATTCACCAATGAGTAGCAGTGTTTATGAAAGTGGTATACTGATGGCTTTGAAGATGAAATTTATATGATATTCGTGTGCATTTTAGCATACTGAATATTTTTATTTAAAAATGGAAAATTTATGCAAGTTACATAGTTCTCTCTTTCTATGCATTGCTACTACTTTTTCTTTACTGAAACTAAAGGAGTTCTCTTTGTCAGAATTTTATGCAAGATGATGATAATAGATTGGAGATTACCCGCACTAGATGTAAGTCTATTGTCCATTGGCTTTATTTATATCTTCTACATTACAAGTCAGTTATTCTATTCTTTCCATGACAGTTGGAAGTTTGCTTAAAAGACATGGAGATTTGACAGAACGTCTTGCAAGGTAAATCACTTTTGAAGATGTGTTTCCTTCTGTTACAATTTGTCATTGGAAAGTCATCAATGTGCTGATACTTGAACTGCAAATTAATATGTATAGCATTATCATGTTAATGCTTAACTTTGTATACTCCATTTTTTACTTTATTGGTTACTTGTATACCATGGGGTGGGACAGGATTAAAAATTATTTCATGTATTCAATGAGGAAACTGTTGGAGTTCTTGGTCTTTTTAGGTGAACATGCATGAATTAAATTTGCGTTTGATAAGATTTAAATTGGGAAGAATTTAGAAAAGTAGAGCTGATATTCAAAATTCTGTCAAATTCTGCTTGCTTATCAGGGACTACTGAATGAAAAGCCAGAAATTAGGATTAGGAAACATATCTCACTGTCGTTAACAGATTTTAAACAAATTAAATGAAATTAGAAGTTTTATCTTTTGATGCATTGACCTTATATTTCATACCAGTTAAAGAAAATTGATAATTATGAATTGAGTTTCTTTCTTCATTTTGCTTTGTTTCATTATCTAATTTTTTTTAATTGGCATAGTAAAATAAATGTTGGAAAAAGGGAGAAGAAATTTTGCCTTGTTCTAATATTTTCTTTTTATTGCACTTGGGGTTCCATCCCACTCTGCCCTCCATAGGTATAGGTCTTGCTCTCTGTTTTCTTTTAACATTTCTGATTATTGATTATATGAAATCACTTCGTATGTACTTTGCTCTGCTTTGTCACCTACTGATAATGTTTTAAGTCAAGAAATGACCTATCCACTCATGGAGTTAAGGTTTTGTACTTTTGATCCTTGACAAGCCTCACAGTGTTTAGAACCTTGTGCACTGGGCCTCGCTTTTTCATTTACAGAACAAGTCAGGTTAGAGGTCATAGTAAATAGTGTGCTACTGTGGCATTGGGTGCTATAGGATTTGAACTGCAGAGCAGTTTTTGATAGTGGCTGCAATTGAGGACAAAACTGCAGCATTTTGTGCGATGTAGTGGAGCAGCTGTGATGGATTTTGGAAGCCCCTTTTGCATTGTAACAGCACTGTCTTTCCTGAACTTAAGGAATCCATATTTTGCCCTGGATGACTGAGACATTTCTCTGGCAATTTTCTACTTTCTGGCAATATTTAAGGAAAACATACTTTCCTGTATTTGGATTAACCACATTCACTCAATTTTCTCTGGAAATATTTCCAGCTTTATTGGGCCAACATTTGATTTATGTGGCCTTTGTCCTCTGTTCTCTCAGACCTCAGTTACTGCTGTATTCCCTTGTTATCTTTGTTACATTTGAAGTCCTTTGTTGCGGTAGATTCCACATTCTCAAGCAAATCTCAAAGTTTAATCTCTCTGCTGATTCTACCTTTTTTATTTTTTTAATTCTCATAGTATTTTTAAATATTTTAGCATTTATATACGTATAATGTATTAATTGTTTATATCTCAAACCTATAATCTGTAGTGGTCATCTTACTGTGCATTGTCTTTTTATAACATTTTGTGGGCTGGTTGTTAAATGTTATATGGGGTTGATAACTGTGACTGATATACAAAGTCAGAGCTTTTGTTGCAATGAGATGTTGACATCATAGCATGTGTGAACATTCCAGATTATTAGTAAGAAGGATCTCTTCTATTTATCACTTTTTCTTTATAGATGTTTTATCTGTAATTTCTAACAGGTTTTGAAAATGCTTTTCATGCAATCAAAGTACATTTGGTCACTAGAAGATGTTTAATTCTCTTCCCTCTTTCTCAGTGAATATCTTGATGCATTATATGATACTTTTAAGATTATTGTTTCATGACATCCGTTAGTTGTTGTATGCCGTGGTAACATAATCTTTTTAATATTGGGTTCATAGGGATTCGGACAAGATAATATTTGAGCGTCTACAGAAAGAGTTTGAAGCTGCACGAGCTTCTCAAACTGAAGGTAGCTTTGACTTTGGTCTTTGGAGATGAATTCTTTAATAAATTAGTAGTAGACAGTATATGGATCTGCCTGGTCTCAATTTTTTTCCATTTATTTCGTTTGTTGCACTCTAGTCTAGCTGATACTGAGCTTTACCTTTTGTCTATGGTTCCTTTTGCCTTTTGAATTTACTTATTTTAGTTCATTTATCGTACACCATCAATTTTTTTGGTTTTGCATATGGATGCATCCATTCAATATTTTCAAATCCCTATAGTTAAACACTAATTTTATTTATCATGGTAAGATTGATAATAAAGTGACATATTTCCTGTGAAGTTATAATTTGTTTCTATTGGAATAGTTTATTTTATCTTCTGAGCAAACAAGCTGTTTTCTGTTGCATCTAGCTGGAACCTGGCTTCCTAGGAGTTTCTTTTTCTCTTTCCTAAAGCTTCTGTTGAAAACACCAGATCCTTATATCTATATGAACATGAATAAAGAGTGAGGTTCAAGTTAAGATCTCTTGAACACTCTTTCTCTTTAAGTTGGTATCATAGCTAGTCAATTCTGCTTTACCTATCTTGTTTGATGAGAAAGTGTTTTCCACCGCTGCCTATTGTCTAAGGTCCAAGTTAAGATCTCTTAGCCACTTTTTTCTCTATAAGTTGGTATAAAATTGGATTCTGCTATTTTCTTAACCCTCTAAAAAGTAACCACCAGATTATCTTATGCCAGAATCACTTTTTTTAATCTTAAACAAACTGGTTCTAAGTCAGCTGTGGCAGCAGTATATTCCAATGGTACTGGTAATATATGTGTGTGTATTAGTATAGCTCAACTATCTCGTCAGTTTCTATCCAGTGTGATGTAGCACTTTTTTGACAGATATATTATTGGCTTTTGGTGTGTTTCCTAGATTACTAAAATTGACTAAAACCATTGCATTGGGTGCTTTACTTGGTCAATCATGGTTTTAGCCGAACTTAGTGTTCTAAAGGTTGGTGTGTTATTGAGGATGCAGGTGACATCAAATTTTTTCTCTTACTGAAAATGTTGACATTAATATAGCCACTCATTTATAGAAAGGGTATCATTTGGCCCTCCACATAAAGTTGACATTAATTAAGTCCTTCTATCATAGAAAGTTAACCCCTCAATCAGATTGTGATTTGTGACTTAAATTTAGTCTTTAAATGGAAGCTCCATCAACAGTCTTCTCACAGTCAGCACACAAAAGGTTGACTTTGATATTGATTTTCTTGATTGAGGAGCTAAATTAATGCCAACTTCTTTTGGAGGATCAGAGTGATATTTTTCCTTTATCATATGGGGAAATGTAGTTATTTATATTAATGTGTATTGCAAGCCTGTGTGCCAGAGGGGACAAAGAACTGACTGGATTGGGTTGAAACAGGGTAACCAATAAAACATTGAATATAAATGCCAATTAGATTTTTCAATGCCGTAAGTTGATCTTCGTGTTAGCTATCTATTCTTTGAAATATTACTGTTAAAATGTCAAAATTTTCACAATATATTTTATGCCAGTAAGAATTGAATTTATTCCTAATAAAATAAAAGATCTAACTGCTGTTGATCTTCACACATCATGTAGAATAAATACCAGGGCCATTTATACTTGGAATAAGAAAAGGGAATTGAACAGAATAAACATTCCGTAATTTAAAGCATTTTAACTAGGGAAGATTATTAATACGTTAATCTTGGTTCAGTTGCCAATATATATTCTGTAACATCTGAAACACTGACTAACGTCTTTTGTTCATTCATTTCTCTATAGATGTGCAGAAAATGCCTCTTAACCACCATTTTTTTTTTCTTGTAGAGATATGTTTAGATGGGGATGCATGGAATGATGGTCTACTAGCTACAATAAGAGAGCGGGTATTAATTATTGACTGCTACCTTCTTTATTTCACTTGTTCTGATATTTGACCTAGGTGGTATCTGTAATTATCAATTTTTTTTCAGTTTCACTATCGTTGTTTGCATACTATCAGGTGCATATGGAGTCAGACAGAAAAGCAATGCATGGCGATGCTGACATATTATCAGGTCCTCATGAAAAAATTACTTATAAAATTGGAAACAAGGTAATATTACATGCCTACACTGCAAATGATTTGTTTTTCAGTAAAAAAATATTATACTTGTAATAGTTTAGCATTAATTTCAAAGATTCTAGATGTTAGACCAAGAAAGGAAAAAAGGCACAAGTGTCAAGGTAAAAGATTAGAAGCTCGGGGTCAAGTATATTTCAGTTGTGTAAGAGAGAGAACCAGAAAATCTAAGTGTTTAAGAGGAGTTGGGGGTGTATTTTATGCTATGAATTGGAGTTATTGTTTAGAAACTACTAGTTCTGATTTCTGCAATCATGTGATGAGGGTGGATGGAGCAGATCTCTTTCATTCTTATGTGTGTCGCTATTAACTTGTTATGGGATTAGAAGTTATTTATGGCTCCTCTTTGGTATTATGCTCATGGATTTTTCAAGTTAGTCGCCTTTGTGATATGCAGACTGACTAGCTTCCTTCCTACATTCTTCGTTTTTTCATGTTTCTTGTCATATCTTGATCTTTTGTTATTTATAACTTCTTAATCTCCCCATCTAAAATAAAAATTGTTGGTAGATTAGTTGTTATTTTTTGTCTTAACTTTCTAAGCAGCTCATCATCTTTTAAATGTTGGAATTTGGTTGTGTATTTGTTAGCAGGTAATTTGCTGTTTGGAAGGTGCAAGAATTGGCGTACAATATGAGACATCGTATGCTGGTAATTTGCAATCAAATTTATTTAGCTCATAAGATTACATAAATAACAAGATAGAGGCTGGATCTTTTCTATTTGCCCCCTTCCTTCCGTTTTGTCTTTCCCTTTGCCATTAGATGATAAGTGATAATGCCTGTCCATCTATTGCCAGGTGAACCTTGTGAGTTTTACCATTGTGTGCTGGAGAGTAAGTCATTTCTTGAAAAAATGACTGTCCTTGAACACACCGTTCCATTTTTCCTGCCAATACGTGAAATAGAAAATGATCTTCTTTCATCCAATGCAATGGTAAAGTCATTTATATATATTGCCTTTACACTGTTTATTCGCTTTTTATTTTCTAATAATTGTTTTATTGATTTGGTTTCAGAAATTCATAGATCATGTTGGAGATCTGTTGCAGGCTTTTGTGGATAGACGGGAACAGGTAGATTGTTCATGTATGTAATCATTATGAGAAAGTTTGATTTATTTATTTTTTGGAATACTTTTCAGATGATCTCATCACCCTTGTTTTTTTCTGGAAAATTGTGAAATTTTTTACTGCAGGTTGCAGTCCTTTTTTCAATCCCATTTAGAAACATTGGTTGTGAAATATATCAAACCCGGTATATTGTGGGATTTACACCATAACTTTGATTCATCAAACGAATAGTTAAATAGAAAATGCTGAAGCTAAAATATTCAGTTGACTATTTTTTTTGCGAAATCTTTAATGACTTTTTAGTTGTACATAGAAGAACTAAGTTAATTTTCAGATATACATTCTTTCCCAGCATGCAAAATGTTTATTCAAAATTGTTCTAATAAATGTTTGAATAGTATTTAAACCATTCAAATTGTCCTAATAGCATGAAGTTGGAAATGCACAAAATTTCCAGTGTCTTTTGTCCCCTGTGTGTGAGGACTATGATTGAATAATGTCTGCCTTAGTGTTAAATATGGAGTTTCTGTAAGAATTTGACATCTGTCCCACAGTATGTTTGAAGAATTTAATTAGAATGCATTAATAGTGTAGATGTTTTTACTTTGTCATTCATTAGTGGTTTGTCATGTATAGTTAAATTGTTGACTTTTGTAATACTTAATTTAAGTCAAATTTAGGTTGATTTTTACTTTGCTGACAATGTAAAAATCTTTACATTGATACTACATGAAAACAAATTGTGTTCTAATTAGAAGCCTTATGTTTAGTTTCTCTATCAGTTTTATTTACTATTTCTTCTATTAAGATTAAACGTCGACCATTACTAAGTATGTGCAAAACATAAATTTATCAATCATTATTTGAATTTTGAGAAATCTCTGCAATGATAAAGAACCTTGCTCTGATACAAAAAGCACGAATCTTTGTCTCTTGTGAATATCATGCAGGTCAGACTTATCAAGGAACTTTATGGAAATCAAATCAGAGAGCTGTATCATAGCCTTCCCTACCATATGATTGAACTTGTATTGGATGATTCTGATTGGTTAGTATCTTGTCTTAAGCTTGTTTTTCAGAACCATTTTTCTTCAAATTTTTGGTAGCTCTTAAAATTTTTCTTCCCTCCAATGCAATCAATGGTAAATCTGGAGGATATTATGCTTGAATAATCTAGTAAAATGTCTGTTGAGGCAAAATTGATGAAGCAAGTGATACTGGGGCAGTGATGTATTTTTTTTTATTTTTTTGTGGACATTCTAATGTGTGATGTGACTCTAAAAGTAAAATGTGACTAGTTTCTTTACTTAGTTAATATATATATATATATATATATATATATATATATATTGATTGACCTTGACACACAAATTACTTTTTTGGAATTGAATTACAATCACATTGGCATCCAGTTACCTGTCTCCATCTATATTTTCCTTCTATCAACTTTATCATGCAAATATTTTGGTCAAGTAGCTGGGGTACTTGGAGTGATGGCTCTTATGAAAGGAAGATTCGTAGTTTTTACAATTTGATTTGTTTGCACCTTAGTTAAGAAAGTTCATTTGTTTTATTTAAAATTTGTTAACATTTCTTTCTGTGTCAGAAGCTTATTATTAAAATTTCTCCCAACGAAATTGGATATACATGCGGAGAGAAAAACTAACGAAAGGTTAAAAGATTTTCTATGGTCAATCAATTCTTTTTTTGTTTCAGCAAGGTGACAGTCAGCCTTCGATATGCTGATCTAATTTCGGTGCTCCCAACTCGAATATCAGTGCTAGGCTGGCCAATGTTCAATAAAAGTACTACAACAACTTTGAACAGGAAGGAAGATGGACTCTCTGGAAGTCATTCTACTCCAATTCGGTTAACCTATGCAGAAGATGCCTTACGAACCATGAGTTTACCAGAAGGTGCATTAAATATATTTCTTTGCTTAATGCAGTTTTCTATTCCCTGTGAGCACATGATAATAATAGATTCTTTTATGTTGAAGTTGAACCATGAAGTCATTCAATACTCGGAATTTTTAAGTAATTTAAAGTATTTAACGGGGTATATTTAATGATTTCGTACCATGTACTTGTGGACACACAATAGACAGTTAATTTGTTAGAAAAATTATTTTTGGCTTTCTATCAGCTGTTCATGTCCTTATCGGATGTGTGCAGCTAGGTGAAGCTATCACACGAATGAGTTCAGATTCTGAAATTTTTGCACTGCAAATACTTTTTTTTTATTGAAGTTTCCCCCAAGTTTATTTTACAAGCCTGCTTGTGTTCCTATAATTGTGATATGTATTTCTTCACTGCTCTCTACTGATAGTTCTCTCTCTGTACTGACTTTTCATATTTTGCTTCCATTCCAGCATACGCAGAGATTGTATTAAACTTACCACAAGCGCTTCAGCAGGCGTATCATCAAAAAGCCCCCGCTTAGTCTAGATTCTCATCTGTAAAAATTCTTGGTAGAGATGTTAAATATTAGAAAAAGTAACTTCAAAATAGTTACCTCACAGGATGAGTTCATTTTTCAGTACTGTTGTCACTTAGCATTTGTATCTTGGCCCCTTTGTGGTCTTGTTATTCCTTCAATGCCTACTCTGGTGTCTTGTATAATTACTACGACAGAGCTAGGTGTACAACTTTTCAAACTGTTGTCATTTACCGTTTTTTCATAATTCAATATATGTAAAAGTTTGTTTCATACAGTTTCATCTTTTTTACATGGCAAAAAAAAGTGCCAAGTACGAACGCTTGGCTATTTGCTCATCGTTTAAAATTGGGATTAGAATAAATGATTCTTCATTTTGAAGTAAATGGCAGGGAGTACAATACTGTTATGCTTGCGGATGAAATGCACTTGAGGTTTGAACGGTTGTGTTGTTGGCTTGAGAAGACTATATATCGAGATGTTCTAATGCTAAATCTTGATCAATAGTTAATTTTTAATTGGTTGCTATTTTCGAATAGGTATTAAGTATTCAAAATCTATTTTTAGTAGTTCATGCATTTTATTTGGACAGATTTTTTAGTGTAATGATTGCACTCGTGTAAAATTAGGAAATCTATCGACAGCTAAAAGAAAATTGGCAGGCACCATATTCGGAATGCATCATTGTACATAGTTTGTAGGTGGTGCTTTTCGAATAGACTTGTGGTTTCGAAAATCTTTAAAGTGGGATGCACATCGAATTTGTGAAATTATCACTTTATTCCTTGGAATCTCTATCTCCAGGTAGCGCAACAAAAATACTAAAATTATTGTGGGCAACTTATCTCCAAACCGACAAGAGTTAGTGCTGCATGCCGACCACCAAAATTCTTTTCAAGAACAAGGAAGAAAAGAAAAATTTTGAAATTGCTAAAGGGAGATTATTAGCTACACTAACCATTTTTATGAACAGCCATGGAAAGATAGATCATACCGGTGGAGGTTTAATCCCATGTATTAATAGGCCTCACCCCTTAAATAAAAAGGCTATGTTTGTTTTTTATTTTAAAAAATTCTTTAGTTTTTAAAATCAACTAAACAAGGCTACCAAACAATAGGTGAAGGATGGAGCAAGCCTCAGATAAGAGTGTGAAACTGAGGGAGAAGTTAAACAAGATAGGAACAAAAAGATAAGAAAAAACATTTATCTTTTGTTTCTGGTTTCTTGTTTTTAGAAAATACTTGTTTTGAAGATTAATTTTAAAATTAATAGATTTTAAATGAGAAATTGATTGCTAAGTAGTGTGAAAATGTTTTAAATTTTTTGAAACTAAAAGGAGAGAGGAGAATCAAACATGAAAATATTGGTAATGACTAGTTTCTATTTTACGCAAAGTTTTTTAAGTTGAGGGCATCTTCACCTAAAACATTATAAGAGTGTTATTCCTTGCGTTCACATGGCTTCAGACAGGAGGAACAACTTAGCCCATAAAAAAAGAAAAAGAAACGTACAGAAGGACGGACCATCTTATGCAGTGGAGTTGGGTTGGGGAATCTCTTTAAAAGTCAGTATCAGAGTCCATCTTCCTTATCTGATTTCAGATACCTCTCATATCTAATTGCTCTATCAGGTTTATCAATCTTAATGAACAAGAAAAGATATTTTGTTAACTTCCTCAAAAACTCACCTCTAATGCGTCTGCTCAACCTTGTTAACTTGTTTTCACCAATTCAAGAGCACAACATTCATTTTTCTCTCTCATTGGTTTAGATAAAGGTAGAGAAAAAAAAAAAGATAATATCAGCGTGACAGCATAATGGTTAACTCTACCAATCTTATTGTTTTCTTTTGTTTAATTTCAATTGTGAGGTATTGTTAGGTTCTTCCACCATCCATTGATCATCTTTGTTGTGCTGGACATGAACAAAGTAAAAAGGAACACGGAGATTGAATTCAGTATTGAGCTACGTTAGTCAAGATCGGGAATATAGAGTATTGTTCATCAGAAAAAAAATATAGAGCTTAATAGTGACCTTGATATCATTTAACACGCTCAAAATAAGACGTAAGTAAATCCTATCTACCATGTTATTTGGTATCTAAAGAGCATAGCATCTCTTGGAGCCACTGACATAGATGAAAAAGAAGAGTAACCGTTCAAATTTTCACGAAAGGACCTTCATCCTAATATAAAGACACATTAACTTAGGTCTTCATTATATTTGTTGTTTCTGCTCTTGGACAAGCTCCAGAGTGACTTCTTCTTGAAGATTGTCCAAACTTCTTAAACTGTGTAATGTTGTTGGATTGTGTCAATGTCAAGTCCTTTCAGCTTCACCACTGACTCAACGTGTCCTTTCAGAGTATGAAGCTCCCTGAGTCTGTAAACCAATAGAAGAAATTTATCTGTGAGACATTGTCACTACTTTATGATTACCACTTCATGAAGTAAACTTACAAATAGCTCCTTAGGTGCTTTTATTGATGTTTTCCAATTAGAATTAGAGTTTCATCTAAGTATAATTCCTGTAATGAAGGTTTAATGCAAATTACCAAGATGAAACTCTAATTATGATTGGAGAACAAGATAAAAAAAGTAGCTATAGAATTACATATTGTCTCTCCATCAATCCTTTCACACACAAACTTATGCCACACAATGGCAATATAGAAGTGGAGTCACTGGCTTACCTGGCAACCTCAGCACGTCTCTTAGCTTGTTCAGCAATCTCTGAAAGCTCCCTATAACTATTCTTGTCATTGAAAAGGTTGGTTGTTTCAGGTGGCTGAAGACCGTGAAGAGTTCTCTGTGCAGTTGCCCACTGTGCTTCTCTCTCTTCTTTTCCGTAGTCTTTCTTTGTAGTGAAGGCAGTCTGTCATAAACAAGTTTTGAATTTTGAAGTTTCTGGATTAAGATCAACAATGCAATTAGTAGTAAAATGATAACAGTAAAGATGAATAAATTACCTTGTTCTCCAAAAGATTGTCCCAAGCCTTCCCACTTAGAACATAGCGGATTGCGAATTTAAGTATATCAAGTGGAACATATGTCACCAAACTGTAGAGCCAGATTACGCCAGCCCAACCCCATCCCATTCCCTTAATTCTTGCAAAGCCCCAGTTAGCATATACTGCTAGAAAAGTTGCCACCTGTAAATCATGAAGCAAATTATTATGGCCACTGAAGAAAGCCAAACTGCCAAAATATTTTTGAGCTAATCAATCATTTTTGTAGCTAGCTGAAAGAGCTACTCATTAAATTTTAAATTAGCCAATAATTATTGCTTCCAAAAACAATAGAAGTGTTGATTGAGTCTATTGACTTGATTTTGATTCCGTTTCAATGCTAAGTTTAGTGAGAGATGTGGTATTTTTTCAAAGGTGGATGTAAATGTTACTAGCTACATGGTTTTAATGCTTTAGTTTACATTATTTTATGAATGATGGATGTGGATGTGAAGTGAGAGGGACATGTGCAAGATCATGAGGACCAGGTTCTTGACAAAACACAATGACACTGCTTCAATCGCACAATCAGAAGAGAAACTAACAAACAACTATATGTACCAGGTTGCTGATAATAAGGGATTCAAGATTACCAGCTGTGCAATCATAAAAGCACTCAGTAGGAGAAGACCAGGTCTTTCAACATAAGACCAGCTGCGGGACCTGGTGACAAAAATCAGTGCTTGACTTATAATACTGACTTGTAGGTACAGGGCTGCCATCATTTCTCCGGGGTTATGTCTTATAGGTCTCACACCAAACTTGTCCTGCAATAGGGAAAATTGTGCTTATGGCTAATTTTCTTCATTTGGTGGTGATAATATTGAGGACAACGAAAAATATAAACTATTACCGAGAAGAAATTGGTATCCTTCACGAGCCAGAAAAATACCACTGTCATTAGTGCCAAGTAACTACCTAGCACAACACCAGTGGCAAATATCTCCCTCAGCTTCCAGCTGTCTGGCAGTGGAGATGGTTTCACTCGATCCTTGGATATTGTCATGATGGTACCTATGTTATAGGGGTGAAGGGAAACACAAATTAAACTTTTTTTCACAGAATAATCTATATAAACAGCCCGCAGGTTAAATAAATGTTAACTTACCATCGTTTAGTATTGCAATAATCAACACCATGAAGGGTGCAAAATCAAATTTCCAAATCAATGCAATAAACATGAAACCAAACTGCCACAGAGAAATAGATCACATAAATTACATGAACCATGTATATATATGTGTCTGTAAAAATGTTCACATGTTTTCTGAGTTAACATATTTTCTGCACTTACCACTATACGGATGGTGATTGACACTGCATAGATCTGCCAAAATCAACACTTCTGAGTTAGGTTGTTAAGATGTTAAATAAAGTAAAGCAATTAAATCATGCATGCAAGGGAACTAACAGTATAATTCTTCATTCTTTGGAAAATTGCCCTGCTGGTGAGCACTGCACTAATTATGACACTCAGACCAGGTTCAGTGAGGACAATGTCAGAAGCACTTCTAGCAGCATCTGTGGCGTCAGCAACAGCAATTCCAATGTCTGCTTTCTTTAATGCAGGGGCGTCGTTGACACCATCACCGGTCATTCCACATATATGCTTCCTCTCTTGCAGCCTCTTCACGATTTCATATTTGTGTTCTGCCAAGAGGAAAAAATGAATAAAATGTTATTTGATTTGAAACATGTCATGATGAAGTTTAGTATTGTTAACGAAAGCAGTACGTAGTCCCATGTCACCAGCTTGGAAAGAATCCATGAACGTTGAACAAGAAAAGGATGTCTAAAATAGACCTACCAGGAAATACTCCAGCAAATCCATCAGCTTTCTCAATCAATTCATCAACTGGAAGAGCCGAAACAGAAGCATCCTTGCTCTGGCCAAGCAATGAAGAAGAAGGGTACATGTTTGTTCCCATCCCAAGCCTTCGGCCAGTTTCCTTGGCAATGGCAAGCTGATCACCTAGAGAACAAGAAACCCACAAACAGTTTCTAAGCTACACGATTTCATTTTTAGACTGAAACATGAACTACAAGAAAGAATGGTCTCCCTCCAATCTTACCTGTAATCATCTTAACATTCACACCAAGGTTCAGAGCCCTTGTGATGGTTTCCGCACTATCGTGCCTTGGAGGATCGAAAAGTGGTAGCAGAGCAACAAATTGCCATGGTGCACCAGGACTATCCTTGTTTTTCTCAGGTACCTCCTGTTATGCAAACAGCAATAGATGAAGGGTATTCAAATAATTAATAGGTTGGAGAAGAGAAATGCTAAATATCAGCTTCGCTAACCTGTTTAGCAACGCCTAACGAACGGAGTCCACGCTCGGCATACTTGTCAATCACTGCATGAACTCTCTTTCTGACATCCTCTTTGCAGTTGCAGAGGTTCAATATCTAAGCCAAGAAAAAGAAGTACATTAGTCATCTAAAATGCTCACAAACGAACCAAATAGTGCTAACAGAACACATATTTACCTGCTCAGGAGCACCTTTGCTAGATCGATGCCAATTTCCATCAGAATCAATGTAAGTTAAAGCAGTCCTCTTGTCCACAGGATTGAATGGAAGAAAGTGGACCTCCCTGATACCAGCTCGTGCCTGACAAATTCACAGAAGTTAAATTAATTTTTCTTTAATCTTCATTTATCGCAAATGATAGTGAGCATCGTTTTGACATATTTACCTCCTTTGGATCAGCAAGCATCCCAACAATTGCAGCATCAATAGCATCCTGATTCTCAGTCCTAGAAGCCCTGGCTGCAAGAAGGATAACATAATCCTTCTCAATACCCTTAGCAAAAACCTCAATCAGGTTTTTGTCAACACTGAGCTTATTTAGGGTGAGAGTCCCAGTTTTGTCACTGCAGAGGACATCCATTCCTGCCATTTCCTCAATAGCAGTCATACGTTTTGTAATGGCACCTTGCTGTGAAAGCCTGTGAGAACCGATAGCCATAGTTACAGACAAAACAGTAGGCATGGCAATTGGAATTCCTCCAATCAAGAGAACCAGCAGATTGTCAATCCCATCTCTGTACTTGCGGTGTTGTATTGGGTACATGACTATGAGCTCAATGATTATTCCAACCGCGATGGAGCAAATGCAGAAGTTACCAATTGCTGTAAGGACTTTCTGGAAGTGACCAACTTGGTTGGTGCTGTCAACCAGATGAGCAGCCTTGCCAAAAAAGGTGTGCACCCCAGTGGCAATCACCACTGCTTCTATCTCACCCTTCTTAACGGTTGATCCAGAAAACACTTCATCAGAGGGATTCTTTGTCACTGGGAGAGACTCTCCTGTCAAAGCAGACTGATCAACACTCAGAGCATCACCCTCCAGAAGACGGGCATCAGCAGGAATGATATCTCCCAGTTTGATGCTCACTATGTCTCCTGGGACCAAAATTGCAGCATCTTGTTCTTGCCATCTCCCATCTCTCAGAACCTGAAATTTTTGCGCCAACAGCAAACATTCAAGACGAATTTCATTTCTATTTTAAAAAATTTTTTACTTTTCAAAATGCAACTCAACAAGGTTAATCCTTGCAAGGGTGATGCAAGACATACAGCTGAGTGCAGAATTGAGATAGTTTGAACAAGAAGGAAACAAAGAAGATGATTAGAGTGAGATTACCTTGGTCTTGGGAGCTAAGCCAGCCATGAGTGCAGCAGCAGCATTACCAGCATTGTTTTCTTCGATGAAACTGATGGTGGAGTTAATGAACAAGAGAGCAATGATACCAACGAAATCTTGCCAATCCGGAGGCCTTCCTCCGCCATTGGCCAAAGCAATGGCCATTATAGCAGCAGCTTCCATAACCCATGACAAGGGGTTCCACATGAAACCCAAAAACTTCAAAATTTTGCTTTCCTGTTCATCATGCAACAACAATTCAATCAGCGATGAAAACCTATTTTAACTGCTCTGACACTAGAAAAAACATCAACAAAAAAAAGAAAAAAAAGACCTTTTTCTCTTCCAATTTGTTGGGTCCAAAAACTTGAAGCCGACTGGCTCCTTCCTCCGATGTGAGACCTGCTCTCGAACATTTCAGCTGCTCAAACACTTCCTCCACAGGAATTCGTTCCTGCAATTATGTGACACTCTCTCTTTACTTCTCCAATTGCATGTCATCACCAACCAACTTTATCTTAATTCTTATCAACTTATTCATTTTGTGATGACTATTTTCAAAGCCATGCTTAAGATAATTTCAACTGGTTCACAACATTTAAACTCAAGAACAAACAGTCAAAATTCAAACAATATAAAAATTGAGAATTTTGGCGGATGCACGTCATATCAATCGGAAAAAAAAATTAAATAGGTTGATGGAATAGTAATTGGTATGCAATAGAAAAAGTGCACGGAAATAGAATATGTTGATGGGTAGTGGGACACGCGTCAGAAGCTAGGTGATTCCCTTCTTTCCGTGCCACACTAGGTGTCACTTTTTTCCCTTTCAACACAAATCTCATATATACCACCCTATTCTGCCAACTACATACATATCCATATAAATAAAATAAAAACAGTTATTAAACTCACGGAAAATTCTTTTACTGCAGTGTAAATTTCGTATAGTAAAGATACACACGTCAAAAAAGCTTAAGATAACTTTTAATAAAATTAATAAAAATTATTGATTTATTAATCTGTGTGTATTTATTTTTTTTGTAATAGAGAGATACAGATACAAACAAAAGTCTGAAAAACAGGCGAGATTCGGGAACGAAAGGGACTGTTAGCGTAAAAGGGGGTTTCTGGTTCACGCGGCAAAAGGGTCCACACCACTTTTTTTTTCTAAATTCACAACTCCAATAAATATTCATTTATACAGATAGATATTACGTAAAACTCATTCTTACATGTAATTACGACAAGAAAATTTTTGTGTTGATCATGAAACAAGTAATTCATACATATCACACAATCAAAAATCATTTTGTATATTAACTTGATTATACATATAATAACAACTAATGGTCGGTGTTTTATTTTTGGAATTCCGACGTACGAGAAACAGTGAAGACAAGGAACATGTAATCAAAGGTTGTAGTAGTGCATGCGAGAAGAAAGTTACAGCATGAAGATTATACCAGATCAACGTTCTCGTTTTTGATTTCCTCAAGGCTGATACCGCCCATGTTGGAAGGTGAAGAGTGGCGTTGTTGCAATCAGAATGGAAGAAAGAGAAGAAGGAGAAAGATATGGCAGAGGGTGCAGTGGGTGATGGGGTGCTATATATATATCTATGAATGGAGAAGAAGTGAAGAAGTTTTGGTGTAAGAGATATAGTGGTGGTGGGTCCCACAATCCAACACTTTTCTGCATTGACCTGCCAGCTTCATTGATGCTATCAGGGGTAGGTCTTTCCTTCTACTTCTCCTTTTTTATCAACTCCTTTTTCTTTACTTTTTCACATCACATTTATTGTTCCTCTTTTTTTCTATTCAATCCTTTTTCTTTCTTTTATCATGCATTAAATACAAATTCAATGTTCTACGTTTCTCCATTCCTAAATATCAAATTAATAGTTTTGATGATATTATGTAAGCCTTTTTATTAAGTAGAATTTAAGTCTATTAAAAAAAGAATTTTTAATACACTTTTTTATGTTTTATTTATATTTATGAAAAATCGATGATAAAATATATTCATCAAATTTTACTAAGATAGAATCTCATATAAAAAATAAACTTTTTATAGAATTATCTTTATCTTTTAATGGATACGAGATTTTTAACATCCTTCGTTAGACTTATTGTGTTTTTATTTTATTTATTTATTTACTTCTCATGTCTTTATATACAATAAAACTTAAATAATATGTGCTAATTTATAGTCGCTTTCTATTATGTAAATTATTGAAATGGCATTCTAATTTTGTTGGAAATTAATACTAATAATATGATTATATTTTTAAATTGTGTACTTGTATATATCCTTCTTACTTACCAGTTTTAATTTGGTATCTAATATATCATGTTTATTATCAGAGAAAAGTCTAGATTAGGAGATATACTTCAAAAAAATCTCCTCTTTACTAATATTTAGCAATCACATCAAAACTTAGTTTCTTTTTAGAAAGAAAATAATTTGACTCTCATTTTTTTAGTAATGTTACAAGCATGTTACTCTAAACCATTTCAGAGAAAATAATAATTATGATATATATATATATACACACACCAGTCTCCGTGATCCTACTAGTTTTGGAACCGAGATTCTTAATATTATTTTGTTCTTAATATTTATATTGATATTTATTAATTTTTGAATAAATGGCATTTGTTTTGTTCACAAAATTTTAGAATCAAGAGCGATAACATTTTTTTATCCAAGTTTTTCTTCAACATGAGAGAATCTCTGTGACTTATATATTATATGGATTTAACAAGATATGAATCTTTCAACAGGAAAGAATTACCTTGAAATTTAAAATTATCCATCATTTAAAAACGGGATAATTTTTTTTATCAATAACTTGAACACTTATTAATTCCATTTACTAATTTGCATAATGTATAATTTAACCATTAAGTCAAGTGCAATTGTCTTGATTATTTCACACGAGGAAATTTAATTAAATGAACATTAATAAATTAATATACAATCACGATCACTTATAAAAGGTTTATGATGAAGTTGATTGATAAATTAAGGACTAATCTTTAAATTATATGAAAAATGTTGTAAACTTAATGACTATTAATTAATAATAGTTAGATATTTGAAATTGAATATATATATATATATATATATATATATATATATATATATATATATATACAAAATTATTGAAGGAATTAATTAAGTTTACCGACACTTGTTCTTAATAAGTGAATGCTTGTCTTTATCTCTACTACAAGTGCATTTTGTTTTTATAACTTTCTATTAAAGTTACTCTTTTACACTCATGAGAAAAGGAAATCAATTGATTTTTTCTTTCAAAAACTATACATTTTTAAATATATTTTTAATTTAAGATTTACAAGAATGAGGAGAAAATTATTCTATTTAGAAAAAAAGACATTAAGTAAATCAATATGAAGTGTTAGTTTTACTTTACCTAAAAAAATATACATGACTTGTCCTGTGCTTTTGGATTGTTTACCAAAATGTAAATTACTAAACCAGGAATGGTTTATGTGTATTTTTTTGAGAATAGTGACAATCAAGATATAATCTAAAATTCTCATGCATGTACCTTAATTCTACTAATAGGGTTTATGTTACGTGTTATTGCTTCACAATCTTAAGTATTTTGATGCTACACAACTCAAAAACTCCTTTATTCTGCAACATTCTTAGACAATGAAGACAACTTAAACACTTTATAATTTAAACACTTTTTTTCAGTTCTTGTATTTTAAAAATATAAAATTTAAATTATTATTTATGTATTTACTCGGACATCTTTATTTTACAGTAAAGTCAGTGACACTAATAATTAAATGTTAAATCATTCAAGAAAAAAACTAGTAAGCGGGATTTAACACCAATGAATTATGAATTAATTTATATAAAATATTAAAATATCAGTTTCTATTCAAAATAACAAGTTTATGAATTTTCTTACTTATATTTTATTAAATGTATTATTTTTTACATAACGTGAAATTCAGACTTCAGATTTGAATTCTTAACTTAAAATAAAATTTTCTTTAAAAATATGCTTTTTGATTACTTAAAAGATGTGTTTTATGAAGAATTAATTTTTTTTTCAAATAATTTTTTAAACTACTAAAAAATAGTTTAAAAAAATAACTCAATTGAAAATTTATTGAAATGTAGTAGAGTGAAAAATAAAAAAAGGTGGCAAAGTTGGCACTAAGGGATCCTTCTGCATGCAACGAACAGAAGCAGTAAAGTGCAAAAATACTCATCCAACACAATTATCCATTTTTGTATATCCATTACAAAGTATAAAATTAACTAGTAATGTTTGAACCGACATTCTAAACTGAATTTTGTTTTATCTTGTGCTAATATTGAAGTAAATAACAAGTTTATCGAATGTGAGGAATATATAGAGAAGAATTGGATGGGACATTTGGTGTTGTCTTTTATTTGGAAGAAACATAAGAAGGAAATGAAAGCATAATTGCATTTGGAAAATAAGTGAGAATGAAGATGAATGTGAGGATCATAGTGGAATAACCTTCCACTCGAAAAACATAAATCATTGTTCCATCTTCTTCGTCTTTCTCAATAATAATAATAATAATAATAATAATAATAATAATAATAATAATAATAATAATAATAATTATTATTATTATTATTATTATTATTATTATTATTATTATTATTATTATTATTATTATTATTATTATTATTATTATTATTATTATTATACACTGGAGTATAGTATAAAAAAATGTATTACTCTATTTCTTTACATTCAAATTCATACATTTATTAATCACAATAACAAGTTTTAATAAAGAAGGAAACAGATTATTAATAAAAGTTCAACTTTTCACCATAAAAATGGAAAGTGTTGTCATTTTTATGAAAGTAGAGAATAGTTATTAATATATTGGGATACATTGTTAATATTGATGTCATTTTTGAAAAGCAATGTAACTAAGATTTAATTTAATGATAAAATACCACAATAGGAAAACTCGTCTAAAAAATTCAGTGACTTCAATAACTGAGTTATTGATTATCGGAGTAAGTTTTTGTTTAATTCTTATAATAGTTTAAGTGATGTACTGAATGAAAAATCAATTGAAAAAATAGTTCAATTTTTTATAGCTTAGTTTTCAATTCACTGTATGTTTAACCCGATTTTTCTTACACCCTCTATAAAAAACGACAATGCCAACTTTTTTATTTCAAATAATTAAGGAGGGTTTTTACAATGTGTAAAAAAGTGTTCATGTAATGTTTTCAAACAATTAGGGGGTTAGGATGGAATAACCATAAATATAGTTTGTGTAATTTTGCAAAAACTGAGTGAAAGAATATATTTTAAAATAAATATATTGAAAAAATATTATACTATTTAAAATGTTACTTATGTCCATAAATCTTATAAATTATAATCAATTTTCTTAGGATATAAAAATATTATGAAGAATTTTATCAAATAATAAGATCTTAATTGACATTATCAGAATCGAAAACCAATTAGATGGAGGAGCTTGATCAAGTCGGTTCGGATTGGTGTTTTTTCCTTCTTTTAGGCTATCAAACAGAAAGTGAAAAAAAATGAAAAATAAAAAAATTGGGGGAAAACAGGATGGAAATTTGGAAAATTGAAAAATAAATTTAGTTAGAATTAAGATTAGTAATTCCTCTAAATTTGAACAAATAAAGCAAACCATAGTTTAATAATAAAATGGAATTGAATTAGAAAATCAAATGAGGTAAAAAAAAATATAGAAAAAATGAAAAATGAGAAAGATAGCAAACCTACAAAGTTTGGAATACTTGAGAAATGTGACTATTTGGAAGAGGTTGAGGAGAGAATGAACTAGAAGGAGAAAAATTGACCAACACCTGAAACTTAAAAAAAATAAAATGTATAGAGTTAGGTCAAAATGAGAGAATTAAGAAGAAAACTTACATATAATCTTTTTGCGGAGAAAAGAAAAACTTACGTATAAAATCCAATGACAACGTAGTTGAGCCGCCGAGGATGGTGTTTGCTTTTTAGGGCAAAATGTTATATACTCACAAAAAGTATGCCAGATCACTTTCTCTCTTTCTACTCAATTTTTATATATGTTTAAAGTAAATAAAAAAAACATATCAAATGTAAAATATTCTTTTATTATATCAACTTTTTGAAAATTTTGTTTTTAATATTTGACTTTTTTTTTTTATCGGCAACAGTTTTTAATATTTGACTGATTTTATTTCTTAAACTTTTTATGGATTTCATTAAGTAGATGTTACAATCATGTTAGTTGTCGTGTATTTAAAATTCAAATATTTTAATTCTGTGTAATTTTTTAAGTAAATTTTGCTTTTAATTCTTTATATTTTCAGAAAATTCATTTTCATTTCCTTAATAATTTTTTTCACTATTTTTAACTCGTCAATTATTATTTCTTTATTAATTTTTAATTCATCAATCTTTTTCTATGATTAGAGTATTAAAACTATCCAACTTCATAAACCAATCTGATGCACTATAAGGATTTGGACTTAGTCAAACATTAAACTTAAATTTTCTTTTTATCCTATTAGACAATTTGTAGCGTCTTAAAATTGAAAAAGAATATTTTATTTTAATAAAATCTAATCACATTACAATAACATTAAATTAAAATTGAGAGGCTAAAAGCTATACTTGATGAGAAAAAAAGTATTAGATCTTATATTCTTATAATCAAACTCAACTTAACTTGGTCAATATATGTATTGTATATGAAGTGGTTTTTCTAAAGAATTTTAAATTAATCTAATTATGTTCACTTCAAGAGCAAGATTTTGATATGACGTTATCTAAATTTTACGTCCTCCATTTTAAAACAATAATCTTTATCGAAATTTTAGCAAATACTAATAAATATTTAATTAATATAATTTTCTCAAATGTAAGCTAACTTTTCAAATATTTATAAATGTAAATAATATTATTGTATTAAAAAAGAACCGAGATAGTATTGCAGTAATTATTGTTAATTTGCATATAATGATTTTATCTGAGAAGGACAATTATTTTAAAAGACGGAGTGTTAGTCAAGGAATATTTAATATCTTTTACTGTGTATTGAAATCATATTCAAAATATTAATTATTTCATGCTTCAATTTTATAAATTCTTTTAACAAAATATATTTGTCCTAAAAAGTACTAGTTAAGATACTAGTTCTTTTTACTTTGATAATATTAATAAATGATTTTAGAATATACAAAAAATAAATTTTTAATATAATAAATGATTTAATTAAAATAATTTTTAAATATTTAATATATTATTAATGATTTTAGAATATACAAAAAAATACATTTTTAAATAATAAATGCTTTTAATTAAAAGTTTTTTTCAAATATTTAATATATTATTAATTATGTATATAGTTTTTAAGAAAGTATTAAATGATTTAATTTTTTTTCAACAAAATAAATTTATGTAATAAATGTATTATTAATTAAAGTAGTTTATTTTACTTTCTATTTTACAACGGGTGTGGTTTAATTTTTTACACGAATTACGGAAAGAAATAAATTTGTCACTTGTTGAAAGAAAATACTTCCTTTTCTTTTTAAATATTGTTTAAGGTTATTTTGAAAAAAAAAAATTAACTTATTAAAAATTTATATGATTTTTCTATTATATTTATAAAATCTAATACAAGATTAGAAAAAAAATAAGGATATAAATAATAAAAAATTAATTAATATTATACTAAACTTTGAAAATAGTAATTAAATAAAAATTAAATCGTTCAAAATTCGATAATAAAAAGTAAACCAGAAGAAGCACTATGATATCTATATTTTCTCAATAAATGCATTATCTACCAATGTAAACGCCAGTGTAATCATTAGAGAGGAAATTATAAAAAAAAAAAAAAAAACATTAACATTTCATTGAAAACCGAGGAGATAAGTCATTTTAGATTCCGGAACAACATTGTTGGAGATTTGTTTGTATCTTCTTATAAGACATCTTTCTAATTGTTGTTTGCAAAAAGACGTAAATTTGATCATTTGAACCATTAAAATGATTTTATACGTATAAAATCACCAAATTTTATAGGTATAAAATCACCAAATTTTATACGTACAAAAACGTAAATTTGGTTATTGAATATAAACTCATATGAAGTTTGTTGGTTTTTACATAAATGTGATATCTATCGTGAGTTATGATTAATTGATAGCGTAATTCCGCTAACAATGCATAAAAATTAAACTACTAGATTTGATGTTCTTACAAATGGGTCAATTTTATTATTTTTAATACAACAATTTATAGTTGTTTAGACTAATTATATCTGTAACGATGTTACTTTTTAGCTTGTAGATATTTTCCCTTATAATGTATTTCATTTCAAGGAGCTTTTTATTTATTTTGAACAACACAAGCTGTTTGGTTTTACATGTCATGTGCATTCATTTACCTAAATGGGTTTAAGGGATGAGAAACCTTGATTTGGGCCTTGTACCCAAAATACAAAACCTATCTTTTGGGATGCTGTAAATAGAATCTGTATGAAATGTTTTGTCAAATTAATCTTTGAAAAGTTTAAGTATTGTAGGTTAGAATTAAGTTTTCAACATTTAGAAGTATGTATAATGAGTGATAGATATTTTCTTTAAGAAATACTTTTTCATAAAAGGAATGGAGATTATATTGTAAAAAGTTCAATGAACTCTATTTTTCATTATATTGAGAAATAAAGTTTTTGTTTAAAAATTATTTATGTTACTAAGTGAAAGGAAGTACTGAAGAAAGCAATATTAAGGAAATGGCACTTTATATATATATATATATATATATATATATATATATATATATATATATATATATATATATATATAAAGACTTTTTTGAGTGGACTATTGAGAAATTAATTATAAAAATTGTGCTAAAGTATTTAACTTTAGAATTATCCTTATGTGATTCATCAAGATAATTTATTATTATTAAAAAAAATTTATTATAAATTTAACACAATCAATTATTATAGTCTGAAAGATAAAAAGTTAGTTTTTAATATATATTTGATCCAAATTATCGAGAGGGTGATTCACACTTTGTATTTTAATTATACCAAGATAATGATTAATAGAAAGAAGAATCCTTAATAAAAAAGTGCAAACATCATGTTTTATGTTAAATTTGCTAACAATCTTACTTTTTTTTAATTATACCAAGATAATGATTAATAGAAAGAAGAATCCTTAATAAAAAAGTGCAAACATCATGTTTTATGTTAAATTTGCTAACAATCTTACTTTTTTTTTAATGACCAACCAATATTAATGTGTTCTTAATTCATGACATTGATTCTTGAAACAATTAACACCAATACCTTTATTCTCTTTTAGATGATCAAAAGTAAAGTAAAAAGAAAACATGTAAAATAGACAATATCTAAGTATATAGAATCAATATTATTTCATTCCAAAGTAATAGAAAAACATAAGTATATATATATAAAAAAGAGTAGTTATATTTTGACAATCACAGATGACACACACCCAGTTTATAATCTTATGTGGCGCTGATGTGGCCGAGATAAATGACGTGTAAAAAACATTTCAGCGTGACACTGAAAGTCATTTTTAGGGTTTTATCTAAAACGCTGCCCAGCATATTCCATCAAGGGTTGAGAAGTAGTGAGTTTGAATATCAGATATCTTGAATCTCGCCACTGTTGTCGTCGCCGCTGCAATCGTATCCGCTGCTGTCACCGAAGCTACTGTCGCTGCCGTCGATTTTCGACCACCGTCGTTCGCCACCGTTGATCCTCTCACCACCTCACTCACCATCGTCGATAGTCTCCCACCGTCACTCGTCACCACAATCACTCTCACATAAAATCTCCCTTATGCAAATCTTAAATTTAGATACTTAAAATCTAATTATGCCCTTTCATAACAAAATATTCTAAATGTCCTTAAAAAAGAAAAGTCTTGTTTTATCCTTATTTACTTGTACAATTAAACCACGTCAGCTGATTATATACCAGCTGTGGTTATGAAAGCAAAGTTCTCCTATAAAAAAATACAATATATAAAAGAAACAAAGCAAATTAACAATATACAATCAAAACGGACAAAATTAATCATCAATAACATTATCATCAGGAGCATTTGTCAACAATATGAATCATTAAAATCCCTTAAGAATAAACATTATACAATGACAAAACAATGCTAATTATAAAACAACTTGTTATCCATTATAAACTAAAATATGATACCGATACAACCAATTGTAAAAGAAATAGGAGAGAGTGAGTAATGTTGAGATAAACAATCTAAAAAGGTTGATAAATCCAATATAATAAAAATAATATTTATATTTACGTTATTCATAAATATTTAAATAATAAATGAAAATAAAATACCAACGTTATACGATTTCAACTTTAAGAAATCAAAATTCTTAGTACATGTCATGTCTAAGATTACAGTAAAAATCAATCTTAAAAATCATCTGCTTCAATATACAAAACATGAGTTAGGCAAATTTTGAAGTCTGATGTAATTTTATTCTATCACATAACAAAGTGACATACCAGAGTCATATTTCACGACCACGGATTTCGTAAGCAAACATTGTTCAAACATGCAAGATCCGAAAACACTGAAACATAGAAAATGTCTTTTGGTTACTAGTAATTTAAAAATTAACGATGATTGTCTAGCTAATGTTGACCAAAAGAGAATTTCTTGAACATTCTTCTAATTATGAACGATGGCAGTCTTGCAAGCCTACTACCAGCCCTTGAAGCCCGAAAAGGTTGAGGCAAATGCGCCAGAGAGGTTATCTCATCGTCCCCCCAGACATCCTCAAAGGGTCCTCCACGAGGTTGTCTGCTAGGAGCAGTGCCCCTTTGTCCCTGTGGTTGTCTACACCTCAGGCACGAACCTCTTTCACAGTATAACAGCTTTTCTGCACTCGAGGGTGGTAAACGCATTCGTAGCCCATTAACATCTACAATTTTGGTGCCAGGATATGCTGTATCCATAATCAAACTATGACATATATTCACCTTCTCCAAATGGTCCAAGAAAGTCAGCACACAGAACAAAGCCTTCACGCTTGTTGGTACAGATCGAATGCTCAATCTCTTTAAATTTGGGGTGTATTTAGTCATGGCTACTGCATGCTTTTCTTCAAAGTAGCAACCCTCAGAAAATTTCATCTCAGTGATGTTGATGCAGTATTGGCCAATAACTAGCAACAAGTAATAGCCCGGGACAGCAGAGGTAATGGTAATGGACTCAAGATCTCTCCACAAGCTCATTACCTTATCCACTCCTTCTCTTGAGAAATCACCCGTCTCTGGTAGAACAACTCGTTTCAGTTTTGGAGTCCTACAAAAGAAAAAGATACATATTGTATCAAGCATTTAACTTATAAACATAGAACAGTTTTTTTTAGGGTTTGTAATAATATAACCCACATGCATGTACAAAGGGTGATTCAGAAGGAGAGAATCTTTACCTTTGTGCCACCATGATGAACTGTTCATTTGTTAAGTAAACATAGAAATTGAATATGAGGTAGGTGGTGTTTCCGTTACTCAGATCAAGAACATGTTTCAAGAATTGAGTCATCTTCAAACTTGAGTGTCTATAAGCTCCAACTTTGTTGAGCGGTCTGAAACAGTAAGAGCTGAATGTGGAGAGATCAATCTTGTCCCAAAGAGATGGGTCACGACAAGCTCTATTCCAGGATTTGCAAACTAGGGAGGCAACTGCAACATCCACAACGTTGAGGCATAAAAGGATTTTTACCAGAATATCATGTATCAGACCATTGTTCATTTTCTGGTCATCTTCTGCAGCTGATTTTGTATTCTCCATATTTGGACTTTTTCCTGCAAATATATGAAGTTTTTTACACTATCATTTTCAGGTTTTCATGAATAGGGCATTCCAAATCAAATGTCGAAGAAAACTCCTATAATTTATATTCAATATATCATATGTGAATGTTAACAGAAAGAAAACTATACAAATACAATCATAGTCTCCGTGAGAAGTTGTGCAGTTACAAGCAATATGGCCCCAGAATTCAGACACTGAAAGGATATGCTTTGCAGTTCAAGATTGCCATGACTGCACATTCATCATTTAGAGTTTCAAAGCTATTTGCTATATAGATCGAGAAAAAAATATCTATTCTTTTCTTGTTTGGTGGTGGGGATGTAAAGAACATGTGAGGCCATGTGTAAGCAGAGACTATATAGTAAGTAATGAGATTTGGTGCTTCTTTAGCTTTTGGTCTCAGGTTGATTGTTGTTCTTGATATAACAAAACTATGAAAAAAGGAATTTACCATGTTTTTTACAACATATGGTAGGAATTAATGAAGTTACACTTTGAAAGATTCTAGCAGCTTTTTTAAGAAAAGCTTCATTCAAGAAGATTGTTTATCTAAATCTCACTTATAAATGTATATTTCATATAACTTTAGAACGTTGCATTAACAATATATATCGAGCAAACAAAAACGTAGTAAAAATACTTCTACAAATATTAACAATAATTCATCAATCACAATAATAAAAAGAAAGAAATTTATTTGCCAAATATTTTCATAATTAATAAGGCAAAAGAATTTGAGCTTCAAATTCTATTTAAAAATATATTTAATTGTTGATGTATGAATAATAAATACTTAACAGACTGTCAAATTTACTTGGATAAGAGAAATTGACATGACATTTGAATTATTATTCTTTTTCATTTTTATTGATTTTAATGCGTTTTATATAAGTATTTACATCAACTAGAAATATATCAATTTATAATAAAAAAACGGTTAAACCTCGTTGTATATTATTAAATCTTTCATAAATATTTATAATTTCATATTTTTTTAACAATAAATAATAAATAAAATAACAGAAAACACTTGAGAAGTGATTCAACTTTTATACAACACACTGTATTCAAGATTAAATATCTCAATTATCAAAACAAAAATCTAAACAAAAAGATACTTTACTCTATAGAACAAAAAATCAAGATTAAGAGCAACCGGAAGAGAATAAAGAAAACTATGAAAAAGACAACACAAAAATAGATAAAAAAAACTTATTCACTTAGATAGAGAGAAGGAGGCCATCCAACATATAATCTCACATATATATGTCTCAACATGAAGTCTATTAAAAATCTTAAATATGCAACATATACAAGAATAAGGTCAATAAGAAACTAATTATTAAACTATCATTTATATGAATAGATAACATTATATTCACACATGAAGTTTAATTACACAACTTTTCCATATTACCGTGTTATTTAAAAACAAAAAATTACAAAGTCCAAGTGTAGAGATAGAAACCGTAACAGGGTTTTGTTATCTTTTTGAAAAATTAAGAGTTATATCTTTTAAAATAATTTATTTCAGCACAAAACAATATTATATAATGTAAAATATATCAATTTATGTCAATGCTAACAATCCAGAGTGATGTTAAAAATGACAAAACAAGCATTGTTTTTGTGGATCTACTATAGTGTAATAAATATAGGATATTATATATATATAATGTGGGTTTTGCGTGATTTTGTATGTTTTACATAGTGACTTTGAGATGATATTAAAACATAATCAATTGGTGCGAACTCTATACTTCACAACATTTGTTCAATTTGGGTTAAACTACAGATCATTTTTAGCCTTACCAAAAAAAAAATTAAATAAAATTGGAATATGGAGGTAAATCGGGGAAAATTGGTGGAAATTAGGAAATTGAAAAAAAAAATCGTCTGATTAGGTTAGGATTAGCGCTTTACCAAAATTTGAGTAAATAGACTAAATAAAATTTAAATAATTAAAAAGTAATTCAATAAAAGAAAATAAGTAAAGATAGAGAGAATCAGCAAAGCTTTGAATGGATGAAGAAATGTCTACTTACAAGTGCAGAAAGGAATAAATGAGATATGGAGGAAGAAGGAAAGAGGTTAAGCTTGAGAATGAATCAAAGTACTAAATTAGGACTTGAGTTGAAGAATATAAGAGAAAATATGGAAGAAAGAAGGGAATAGAGAACTCACAGGTAAAATTGGATGAAGATATTTGATATCTTAGGACAAAATGAGGAGAAAAGAAACTTCACTTACTTTTTCTTTCTCCACTTAATATATGGTATTAGGTTATAAAGTCAACTAAGTAAACTAGATTTGACTTAACTAAGTTGTTTATTATTTTACCCAATTTAATAATAGAAGAACTGAGGAAAAAATATTAAAAATATCTCATAATAATAATGAGATATGAATTAAACCCATGTTAAGAAATTGATTAGAAATCTCACAATAATAAAATATGAAACCTACTCTTGATTGAGTCCAGTTTTATTTTTTATTTTTTATTTTTTATATATTACTCAATTCTCTTATTTTTATATTTTTATATAATATAAAACATAATTCTACTGCCAATTACAATTTGTTTGATCAAGCTATCTCCTTAAGATGTTTTTTTTTTTTTTTCATAATTCATGTTAATCTTATTTTTCGAAAAAATCTCTTACAATTAAATGGTAAAAAAAAACAATCCGTGTGGGGAGATATCAAAGCAATTTTTGAATTATTAAATGATTTTCTAACTTTTATTAATAAATTTTTATAATAAATGTTTATTCTATAAAAATATAAGTTAATGTAACGATTCCTTTTAATATAATAAAAAATATCAATAAACGTTTTAAATAATAAATTATTTCAATAAAAATTATTATTTAAAATATTTAACATATTATTATTTATATAGGTAATTTTAGGAAATCATTAATTCATTTAATATTTTTAACATAATAACTACAATTAATAAATTTTTTTTATTCACATATTAAATGCATTAATGAATGTAATTTTGATTGAAAACGGTTTTATTTAATAAATATAATAAATGAAATTTAAGATTTTTGCATAAACAGTTAAGTCTGCAATGTATGTAATAAATTTAATATTAATTGAAGAGTTATATTTAATAAATGTAATAAATACAATTTTAATTTTCTTGGTTATAAGGTGCCTTAAAGCCACTCAACAATTTCACACGTTTACGTGTCTTCCAACTAATTATTTAGCCTTAATTTTACCTTGGGTAGCATACATAGTTTTATGTAACAAATTGACGAAACTAAATTTTACCTTCTCTACTCCTTTTTCTATCATATTTTTAGAATGGAATAAGAAGTGATAATAAAAAACAATGGATATTTTTTTTTTTTAAATAAAGATTGAATTATTAAGCTAGCATCAACTAAGTTCATATTACTTTTATTAATATATTATAAATTTATGTATTTTGTGATAATAAATAAAAATTGTAGATTATTCTTAACTTGAATGTTCAAATTTATAGAGGTTTTCTTACAATTTTCCTTCTTCATTTTTCTGTATAAATTTTTGCAGATTATTTTTTTCATCTCTTATTTATTCAAAGTTTATTTTTGTCTATATGTTTGTTTGTGTTTTATTTTTATTAAAGATAAAGACATTGTATAAGAATTTTTTTTTTTAAATGACTGTGATTAACATCAACTACACTGACACAAATTTAGTTAATATTAATAAATTTTATTTAGTTTTGACTAAACTGACATTAAACTAATATATATATATATATATATATATATATATATATATATATATATATATATATATATATATATAT
>Ga0209489_101879_pt1 | contig 43138 bp, 24 predicted proteins | sample SiratrowhiteBW_FD_187527 | JGI IMG/M metagenome (GOLD analysis project Ga0209489, IMG submission 187527) | Root nodule microbial communities of legume samples collected from California, USA - Siratro white BW (SPAdes) (version 2) | ecosystem: Host-associated > Plants > Roots > Nodule | place... | reverse complement strand
TTTTTATATATATATATATATATATATATATATATATATATATATTCCTAGACCTCACACAAATATTTAATAATTTTCAAGTTCTGTCTTTTTTGAATTTTAGTATGTAAGGGAGGAGGTGTTTGAGTAGAAGAAGGAAGAAAGGGTGGGTCAAAGGTGAATTTGGGAGTTAATTAATTAAGAAAGAGGGAAAGGGAGAGGAAAAAGTATGGTGAAGAGAGAAACTGAAAAGGGAGTAGAAATAGGATAGAAACGGACATGAAGTCCTTGCTGGCAAAAGATTCCCTCATTGATGAACACCTTGTTTTGTTTTGGTGGGGGCAGTGACTGTGCTACCACTATCTCCTCCTATATTTTCTTCCTTAGCCTGCAATTACCAAACCCTAAAAGGAACCACCATGGGTTGTGCCAGCTCCAAGCTGGACGATCTTCCAGCAGTCTCTCTCTGCAGGGAACGCTGCGTTTTTTTGGACGAAGCAATCCACCAGCGCTACGCACTCGCCGCGGCCCACGTGGCTTACATCAACTCCCTCAAGGCAATTGGTCACTCCCTTCACTCCTTCATCCACCAAGACACTCTCAGGCCTTCTCCTCCCTCTCCCTCTCCCTCCCCTTCTCCTTCTCCCCCTCACAAAACCCACCAACTCTCCAAGCACCCCTCTCCCTCCCACTCCGATTCCGGCGGCTCCCACCTCCACTTCCACACCGACTCCGATGATCTCTCTCTCCACCACTCCCCCCAATCCTCCCCCATTCGTATCCCCGCCTTCTACGACAATTCTCACCCCCCGGATCACCACCACCTTCACATCAATTACATGAAGAACAAGGCCGCCCCTTCAATTCACTACGAGCAGAGACCCCTCAGTCCCGAAACCGGCTACATCGGAGAGTCCTCCTCCTCCTTTTACCCTTACCCTTACCCCTCCTCCTACCCTTACGCCTACGATCCCTATTCTACCCCTCCCTTCCTCGGATCTTCCCAACCCCAACCCCCACCACAGCGCCACCCCGTCTCCAAGCCCCCTCCCCCTCCTCCCTCCCCTCCCCGAGCCTCCACCTGGGACTTCCTCAACTTCTTCGACAACACCGACGACAAGTACTACCCCCAACCTCATTACACGCCCACTCCCAGCCGCGACTCCAGGGAGCTCCGGGAGGAGGAGGGGATCCCCGATTTGGAAGACGAGGATTACCACCACGAGGTCGTCAAGCAAGTTCACGGGGATCAGAAGCTCGTCGACCCTAAGCCCGAACCCCCTCCTCCCCACCACAACCACCTCCAGGTGGACGATGACGAGGAAGATGAGGAAGATGAAGATGAGGTGGAGTATGAAGTGCACGTCGTGGATAAAAAAGTGGTAGATGCCGATAATGATGGCAACAATAAGCCCAAGGACCACGCCGCATTCCGGAGCCGCCGACCTGGTTCCCGGAACCCCCTCGAGGTTGCGAAAGAGATTCAGGATCTCTTTCAGAGGGCTTCTGATTCCGGTGCCCTAATCGCCAAGATCCTTGAGGTGGGCAAGCTTCCCCACAATCGAAAGCACGCCGCCTATCAAGGTGAGTCTGGATAACTTTTTGGTCTGCCCGGTTCTCTTTGTTCTCTCACATCGTTCACATTTCGCTACTCTTATTTTTCCAGCTTCTTCCAAGATGCTACAAGTTGTTTCTACCTCGTTGTCTCTTGTTTCCTCCCTACCTTCTACTTCTAAAGATGCCGAATCCGCCTCTGACGCGGGTCTTAATGTTGATCTAACTGGTGGAGCAAGCAATCTTTCCTCAACACTGCATAAGCTCCTACTTTGGGAGAAGAAACTCTATAATGAAGTTAAGGTATGTCAGTCACTCAGTCTTGTATCGTAGGTTCGTTCCCTTGGTTTTCGTTTCACTTTTAAACCATTTAATTCTTTGCCCGTTTTGGAAATTTTTAAGCTTAAAGTGGTTTAATCCTGCTGCATTCGCTTCACTTCTTGTGTGTCCTAGTATAATCCGTGCTAAAAATTTGAGAAAAATCAACTTTGGACTAATCCTAGATTCCACTAGTGAAAAAACACTGTTAACCCGTGTTTACGTGTTTCCATAAAGCTTTTCCAACGTTCATTTGTTTGCAGGCTGAGGAAAAGATGCGTGTCATCCATGATAGGAAGTGTCGCAAGCTGAAGCGTATGAATGATAGGGGTGCTGATTTTCATAAAGTTGATGCGACTCGAACTTTGATTAGGAGCCTGTCCACAAAAATAAGAATGGCAATTCAGGTTGTTGATAAGATTTCTGTGACTATAAATAAGATAAGGGACGAAGAACTGTGGCCACAGCTGAAGGAATTGATCCAAGGGTATGTGATCTTAAAATCTTACCTTTTTGGTTATTTGTTCAAGTTCTAAATATCATTCTGTTCATGATGGTGGGCTACGTAGTATGTGGGGATGGCAAAACAATCCCATATCTATAATCGAATCCAAGCCTTCCATCTCCCCGTGTTTCGCAATCCATTGGATTATTAAGTTATTGAACATGAAATAAGTGTTTCTTCCTATTAGGTTTGAAAGCCAATGTCTTCTCTCTACTGCCTATCTACCACTAGGTGATCCACCCATTACAATCTTGGAAATTTCAATTATTAACCATGCCTTTTTTTTTTTAAAATATAGCACCCTTTTAAATGGATGGGTTGAATGGTTTTAATTATATGGGGTCATGGATGGATTGGACTTTTTCAATACATTTCCATGGATCATAGATAGATCAATGAATTGTTTTTTACACATCAATTATAGTCCAACTCAATTATCCAAACTAGAGGTGTTGATTGGTTTAGACCAGTCCAATTAATCCAAGAATCCAAACCAAACCAATTAAATTGGTTCATGTTTTTAGCTTGATCGGGTTCAACCCATACGAAACCACTATATGGTGATTGATTCAGGTAATAGATTTCTAATCTACAATTCCGATGAACCTTTATGGTACAATCATGGTTTATTTTGCAACTTTTGCTATTATCTAGTTACTATTATAAGGCAATTATAATAAAAGATATTGTTTACCCCTTTAACGACAAGATAATTTGTTTTTACAAAATATAATTTTGCTCATTTGCATAACACTGTATCTGAATGAACCCATGTTGGTTTGGTTTGGATTCTGCAATTTTCTTTTTGAAAAATTTGAATCTTCGAAGTTAATTGCTTCAGATTTCATTTCCTTCCAAACTAATTCCAAACCGACCTGTGAGCACTTATCAAAACCATCCAATTGACACATTGCCTATGTGTCACTATAAACATTTTTTTCAAATATATTTGAAAAAAGTTTAGGGTCAAGTTATGTGTTCTCTGTACAAAATTTCAACGTTTGTTATCATGCAAACGTGAAGACCAGTCAGCTGGTAGTGTCAGTATTCTGTAGTCATAGTAGAACAATGCAGGCAAGGCAACCATGTCTAAAGGGGTAAGAGTTAAGGATTTGTTCTAATTGTAATAATCATGAATTTTCAGGCTTGTTCACTGGTACTTTCCACTTTTAGCTTTTCGTATATGTTTCCAATAACTGAACTAAATATGTGCCGTAAAAATGCACGTAGTATTTGATGAAAAAAGGATATTCATTATATTGAGGTTCCATTCCATTGTCATCATACCCTCTATATTTAACCCATATGAAATGAATTGAAATGTTGATGCATGGTTCCTCAGAATTCTTTGATAGCCATAGTGAAATGAATATCCTGAGGAAATTCAACAAAGCCATCTGCAATCTGCTGATGGCCCAAATGCCGGTTATTCTTATGCATACTTATATCTTCCAACCATAAAATCTATATAATTTGGTGGCTCATCATACCTATTATTAGATCAATTTGAGCTTGAGCTGTTATCCAGAGGAATAACTCCTTTACAAGGAAGTGATGCAACCTCTCAAGAGCTTTTTTGAAAAATTATTACTTAATCTACAATAGGAACCTGTAAACCTTAAAATATACATACCCTGTCTGTCCTTGTTCTAGAGGATTGAGCAATTGAATTCAGTATTTGGTGTAATTCATGCTACATTTAGTTTTTGGTTGCACCCAACTTGTGATGTTGTCACCCATACCCTTTTTTCTCTTTTCAAGTTTGTATCTTCAATTAGTGCTCTCTTTTTTTAGTTTGAGGTAGCTGACATTTTATACATGTTCTTTGCAATAAGACATTCATGTGAGATATCCATTCATACGTAGTATGTATGGGATAAACATTTTGCCTTTTCTCATAGTGATGTAATTATCATCCTAGGATTTCTAGGATGCCTGTGCATAAAATTCCGTGTTTGTATGGTAAAATATGACATTCTTATTTTCAGGTTGACTAGAATGTGGAAATCTATGCTTGAATGCCATCATAATCAGTGTGAAGCTATTAAAGAAGCCAGAATACTGGGTTCCGTTGGATCCAGGATAAAGGGTGGTGATAGTCATCTTCAAGCAACCAAGCAACTTGAACAAGAGCTCATCAATTGGACTTTCCAATTTTCTGGCTGGATAAGTGCCCAGAAAGGTTATGTTAGAGCATTGAACAATTGGCTGCTGAAATGTCTCCTGTACGAACCTGAAGAAACACCTGATGGCATAGTCCCCTTTTCACCTGGTAGGATTGGGGCTCCGCCAATATTTGTAATATGCAATCAGTGGTCCCAAGCTTTGGATAGAATATCTGAGAAGGAAGTTGTTGATTCCATGCATGTATTTACGATGAGTGTGCTTCAGATATGGGAACAAGATAAGCTAGAAATGCATAGGCAGGTGAATCAGAACAAGGATCTTGAGAGAAAAGTGAGAAATATAGATAGAGATGACCAGAAGCTGCAGAAGCAAATTCAAGCGTTAGAGCGAAAGGTGGTTCTGCTATCTGGGGAAGGTAAAGGTCTCTCAGTTTCTGAGAATATCATTTATCAGAGTGACAAAAGCAGTAGCCTACAGGCTAGTTTGCAGCGCATTTTTGAGGCCATGGAGAGATTTACTGACGAATCTGTGAGAGCTTATGAGGAGTTACTACAACGGAGTGAAGAAGAAAGTGCCGCCGGAAATCGTGAGAGTGTTTCATAGGGTGGCGTAGTTGGAATCATATCTTTGCCATTTGCCGAGAATTGAGACATGTTGGTCTTCTACCGACTCTTCTTTACAGCAGAGCCTTGAGAAGAGGAATTGGGTTTGACTTCTCACTATGATGCTTAGAGCTGCGTCGGTGCTTTTTAGATGGTGGGATGGGACAGGGGAATTTGTAGTCAAACAACAGAAAGAGAAATTTGAGGTGTGTGGCGCAGAGTTGCTTTTTCTTTGGGTACTCAGTGCTGTAAGGCTACAGGTGAAGTTGCGCTGACTAGCCCACATACAGGATTGAGCCACCAAAAATCAGGGGAGCCCACAAATTGTAACATCTAAAGGTGAATGGTCTTTCTTTCTACATAGAAAATGGCAGAAATGTATGGTTAGATGAAGGAGGGATTTTCAGATATATATAATATAACCCCTGCAAGTCATATGAATGATATAGAAAGGTGCTCAAGGTGAAGTTGTACAATGGAGAATTTTACTGATGCGCGATTGGAACAGGCCTCGTTCGCTTGATGAACGTAGCTAGCTCTCTGCCCGCTGAAGTGACGCATGTCACTGAATGCATGGGTGTTTATTGGTTCCTGTATAAAATTATGTTCATTTCGTAAAAATATTCGTTTTCAAGTTAAATTATTGTACAGATTATCTATTAGCAGGCTTAATAAAATAGCATTTAGAATATAATATTTTTGATAGCCCATTTGAGATTTATGTTCCTCGACTGAAATAAATTGGTGAGATTTGTTCAAACTTGAAAGAACGAAAAGAGAACACCGTTACGCAATTGACATCAGTGTTCATGGGGCTCTTCCGTAACCCAATTTGTTTGTGATAAACGATTAGGCGACGGAGGGATAATATTAATTTATGAAGTGGGTCCAGTTGAATTAACGTATAAACTCCACTCACAATTTAGTTTACGAAAATGGCAATTTGTTGAATTTTTTACTTCTAAATCTATATTTTATTTACAATTTAATCTCCGTAGAACTGAATCTACTACTTTAGACCTTCTCTAACAGTGAAATTTGAATTGATATTAATAGCATACAAAATAAATAAATTGCACTGGGAAAAAAACTGAAGTTTAAGAAGGGAAACATTTATTTTGAAAATACTTTTCCATTTCTTTTACTGAAAAACATTTATATATTTTTTATTTAGGTACACCTTTCCTAAAATGTAAAAGTTAATAAAGATGACAGAAATGTGGAAGACAAGTTTAGTCATTTTTCCATGGGCGTGTTTGGTGCTGTAAATTATTGTGTACGTGTTTTAAGGTCCTATTAATAGACTCTCAATCCTAACGGGTGGTCAAAATTTCCTATTAGACGTTTCAACCACATAATGAGTATCTTTATGTCATTTGCCTCTATTTACACTTTAGAAAATAATTGGAAATTACATTTTTCATAAACACAGTACTTAGGGGTGAATAATAATGATTTGGTAGACTTAAGAAATCATCAGTAGATACAATAATGGTAGTTTAGAATTGAGTTACTTACCAAACTTGCTTTTCTTTATTCAGAGAAAATATTTTTCTTTGTTTTCTTTTTGTAACATTTGTAGAATTTTTACCGAGAAATTATCCGCGACTATATATGTTGCATTTCTTTCTTCTTTTCTAAGAGTGATTATTCAATATTATGAGATTTAATTAGCTTCAATTGAAGTATTTTAATTTTATTTATAGTTATTACATTGAGTTATTTGTGAACTTTATCAACCCAATATTATAAACCATAAAATGTAAAGATTGAGTTACTTAATTTTGGTTATCCTTTTAAGAATTACATTGTAAATTTTTGAAACATTTTTAAGCATAAATAAGATACTCAATAAATTTATAAAGATAAATTCATAAAGACTTGATATTTATTGTAATTTTTTTCTCTTAAGTTTAACTTATCTAGCTATGAATATGATAAAAAAACTTATTGTTTGAGTAAGTTTACACATTAATCCACTTTGGTCGTATAAGTTCTAACCAATATAAGACAGTTTCTTTTCCAATGGTTAAAAGAAAAAAAAATTGGAAAAACTTTAATGGACACAAGTTTATTAGCTCTTTTGTAGATAGATTCAAGTGTCTACATGCTATAGTGAGTTGATTAAACCTCAATGATTCAATAAAACATTAAAAAAATATAAGATTTTTCTTTAGCAAGTGCATTAATCAAACAATTAGTAAACCTTGAGGGTGAGCACAAATATTTGTTCAAATAAAAAAAATAAAACTACTTGACTCGAAAATAAGAATTTCAGATATGTGATGAATTCAATTTAAAATTCTATCATAATCCAATAATTCAGACGAGTGTTAATTAAAGAAAAGAAAATAACTACATAAACTAACTACACACAACTGAAGAAAATAAATCAAAATAGTTAATTTTTCATTTTTAATAGAGTAGCATGTCTTACTTACTATTAAGCATCGTACACAACTCTGTACTAAGAGCAAGTCTCAAGCTTAACTTTGCTCTAGCTTATTTTCTTTGTTCCTTAGTTCTTTTGTTATTCTCTTTCAACCATTAATGATGCAATACAAATTTAGAAATTCAAAGTAAAAATGTTACATAAAGCAAAACCAACCCACTAATCAAACTTCTTCACACCAGCACAATTTATACACCATGGCCAAGCTAATAAAAAATCTAAATATCACATTAAACATAATAGAAATCAATGTTCCAGAAAGTAGAGATAATAGTTATTTGGAAGATTACAAAATACCATTATCATTTTCAATAAATTATTACTTCCTAATTAATCTCTCAGAAGCCCCAGCAACTAGACTCCTCTAAAATAACCAAAATCAGACTCAATCTCGTTACCTTATAAGTTCAAAACTAACTAAATTAAAGACACTTCTCAAATGAATATGGTCCAGAGATAGTAATGTTCAATTTTGATCACATCCATTATTTTCGGTCTATATGCGACCAATATTCAAATCTTATAAAATATGCAAATAACTATTTTTTTTCCGTAAAAATAATAAATAGTTTCAATTAGCACCCATGATTGCTATAAATGGAAGATGAAAATGTTCTCAAAAACATAAATGTTAAGAAAATTCAAGAAAATATCACTATTGCTACATTTATATGTATTTTTTTTCAAGATGCTTTTAAATTGATGGTAAAATTATTTAAGAATTTAAGTCCACTCATCTTAATTATGATATATCATATTGATTGAACATAATTTAAATACGTAGTTAGATTTTTTCCCCCATTAAAATAGCATTCATTACCATACAATATCTTCAATCTCATACACTGTGAGAATGGATACTACATTCCTTTATAACTGTTTTACCTTTTCTTTTTTCTAACAAAAGAAAACTTTCCTCAAACATGCAAGATTCATACTTTAATCAAAGTCAAGCTATTTTTGTTGTTTTTAAGAATTTGATCCTTTCTGTGTTTTTTTTTTTTGAGATAAAATTATACACATAAATAAATTAAATGTCGTTTTTAATAGCATCTTATCATAACTCTAGCGTTGGCAGTCTTTCTAAGCTTGTTGGAATTAAGGAAGATTTTATTCTTTCTGAGAATAAGAGGTTGATATATAAAACATCTTTCTCAAGTAGATCAAAATGTTGAGCACTGACTTTGTTTTGACGTGGAAGAATTTTTATTTACAATCACGTTATTTAATTTTTTAATAGGTTCCACAGTTTTTTTTTTTCTCATTTCACTCGCATTTTTTTTGAAGACTTTTTTTTAATGTGAGTATTGATATACATTTTCCCCCTTCTTTCAATTTTCTCTTCCATTGAATATAGTAAAACTTTATTCTCATTTATATTTTTCGCACCCCTTTTGGTTCGGAAATAAATCTAAACAAACACCATTAATGAACATTGCATTCTGTACGCCCATAATGAGAAGGTGCAGAGGTGTTTTCAAGAAATAGGATTGTGACTGCTGCAATCTACGTGCCACCCTACACAACTGAATTATTTTGACATGATGTTTCTGTTTCCACCTTTTACAAACCATTATTCACACACTGTAATAATATTTTCTCTGTAAAGTTTCTATTATTTAATTGCATTCTTCTCATATATCCGTACAGGGTGGGGTGCTTATTGCTCACGCCAAAGATTATCACTTTTTTCTGTCCTTTTTAGCCTTCGCAAACAAAATTGAACTGTCTTTAAGCAAAAGGTAGCAAATCACAATTAGCCCAAGATGAGATTGCTTATCATCGAATTTGGACAGGGAAATTTTTGTTCGGTCACGTTCTCACGTTGCTAATTGCTCTAATCATATGTACAATAATTGATCGGAACATGCGTACAGTTACATTATTTATATAATGTTAATTTTATAATTCTGTCTTTGTTTTTTTTTGTAACTATTATAAAAATGTAATTGTGAGTAATATTTATGGGACGTGTTGTACGCTGCACTCCAAGTGAAACGTACAAAAGTTGGTGTAAAGTGTACGAAGATGGGTGATGGAGTCGTAGGATTCCATAAGCGTAAGAAACGGACAGGACAAGAAAAAAACATAAGTAATTATGGTTATGGTTTTACCCATGAAGCAGCAAGGAGTTTAAAGAAGTTAGGATAGTTTTTGTTGTGGAGTGGAAGAGTGATTGTAGTAACAGGAAGCTAATAAAAGAAGTGAAGAAAAGGAAAAAGCTTGACTTGGGTAGAACATGCATGTCAGTGTTTCCATAAAAAAGGGTTGTGAAAGGAAGCACGTGATCGATGGTTGCCAGAATTATGGAGAAGTGTTTAAATGCACCTTTGCGGAAGTTAACTCATGGAATTTGCGAAGAAGGTTCTTTCCGTTGACCCCCTCTATCTGCTATGACCGTGAAAGTTGAGATAAAGAAGAAGTTGATATGTAAAAGAAATAAAAGGAAATAAGAAGAAGTAATTATTAAAGTATAAAAAATGGTAGATAAATGAAGGTAAAAGATAGGGTTGGTGGGAGGAAGCAGTAGAAAAAGAGGAAGAGAGAAAGAAAGGCGAAAGATGAAAAGGGTGATGTTTGGGAAAGAATAGAATAAAAAAAGAAGGAGGTGGGTCGTAAGAAGTAAACAGTGATTAGTAATTAAGCAACAGTGGGGGAAGGGATGCGAAAGAAAGGTTGGATAGAATAGAATAGAATAGAAGCGAAACAGGGAAGCGAAGGGAAAGGGGCAAATCAGCCGAAGAGAGTTGAGATCTGATGATCGGTGATAATTGGTGAAGAGAGAGTGAGAGAGAAGATGGGTTGCTGCCAATCGTCGATGCTGCTGAGAGTGGGGGAGAGGGAGACTCACCCTGAAAAGGAAAAAGAAAGGGAAAAGGAGAAGGAAAGGGAAAGGGAAAAGGAGAAGGAGAAGGAGCAGGCATACGGAACCCAGCAGAGGGCAAGTGCCGGAGAGCCTGAGGCCGAGGGGGAGAAAGAGGGGGTGGATTTCTCCTTCGCTGAGTTCTCGCTGCCGGAGCTCAAGGCGGCCACCAACAATTTCAGCTCCGAGTATATCGTCTCAGAGAGTGGCGAGAAGGCGCCCAACCTGGTCTACAAGGGTCGCCTCCACAACCAGAGCCGTTGGATTGCGGTCAAGAAGTTCAGCAAGGCTGCCTGGCCGGATCCCAAGCAGTTCGTCGAAGAGGCTTCCGGCGTCGGCAAGTTGCGCCACCCAAGGCTCGCTAATTTAATCGGTTACTGCTGCGATGGCGATGAGAGGCTCCTCGTTGCTGAGTACATGCCCAACGATACTCTCGCCAAGCATCTTTTCCACTGTATCTTCTTCTTATTCTTCTTCCTCATCTTCCATTATTTCTGTTCCTTTTTAACTGTCTCTAATGTCTTCCTTCCTTCAGGGGAAACTCAGACAATTGAGTGGGCCATGCGCTTGCGGGTGGCTCTGTACATCGCACAGGCTTTGCATTATTGCAGTTCGGAGGGGCGGCCTCTGTACCACGACTTGAATGCTTACAGGGTTCTCTTCGACCAGGAAGGTGATCCTCGTCTCTCTTGTTTCGGTTTTATGAAGAACAGCAGGGATGGCAAGAGTTATAGCACCAATCTTGCTTATACACCTCCTGAATATTTAAGAAACGGTAACTAACCACCTTCTCCCTATTTATTTACTGTTATAACTCTCACCACTTACGTTTCTCTCTATTCAAATTATTCCTTCTGTATTCTATTATCACAGGAAGGGTCACCCCTGAAAGTGTCATTTACAGCTTTGGAACTGTCCTTCTAGACCTCCTCAGTGGCAAGCACATCCCTCCCAGTCATGTAACTGCCTTCTATCCTTTTACCTTCCTCTTCACCTTACTACTTTCCACTTTTTTTTAACTATCTCACACTCTCTCACCTTCTGCATAAATAACTGTCAACGGCTAATTCTCTTGGGAGTTGTTCTTACCCTATATCAAAATAGCTTCAGAAGCAGGATTAACTGTAACCATTTAATGGCTCTATACATAGGCATATTGTTGAATTTGAGTATATCTTTCATTAAGCTTGCTTAACTACTATACATATGATGGACAAATCATTAAAAACTACAAATGAAATCTCCCTTCATTGAATCAGCTTGCCCTTTTCACCATCTGCTGATGTATTAATTGTCTAATATTCCCACATATCACCAAAAGCTTTAAATGCTTCTATGCTTTTAATCGTGGCATTTTAATCTTAAACATGTAATTCCTAGTTTTAGTGTTTTCCTTACGGATCTTGGCTGTTATTGTGCTTGCCAGTGCTTGTTATATTACCTTATAAATGATATTATAATATTGTACAATAAATAAACCATGAACATTTACTAATGACTACTCAAGGTATGAAAATCTTATTCTTTGATTGATAGCTAAAAATGGAACTTGCAGATGCTATTATAGGTACATGAGTTTAACATCAATTATGAATGCTGACTTATTCAATTAGCTTTTTTGGTTGGTACCATATGGAGTTATCTGATTTTGTTTGCAGGCACTTGATATGATACAGGGGAAGAACAATATGCTCTTAATGGATTCGCATTTGGAGGGAAAGTTTTCAACAGAAGAAGCGACAGTAGTTGTTAATCTTGCCTCCAAATGCTTGCAATATGAACCGAGGGAACGGCCTGATACAAAGGACTTGGTCACAACACTGGCCCCATTGCATACAAAGCCCGATGTACATATTCCTTCTTTAACATAATAATGAAGCATATTATTTACTGAATAATGGGATTGAAACTTTGTTGCTTCAACAGCCCTACCAAATATTCCATCATCAACATGAATTAGGCTTTATGTTGGATGTTAAAGTTCCTAATATTCAAATTCTATGACTCCTGATATTTAATATTTCTTTCTTTGATTACTCATTGCAAGTGAGATCTACTTGGTTGGTGTCACTTAGCTCACCATCCTCAAATTACATTAAACATGACAATTCAAATATTAGGTTGTGATTTACAAATGTTCATTTTGACTCTGATTAGGATTTCTTTAGGCAGTAAACTTCTCCTCTTGCTTGAGAAGATATAATATGGTAAGGGTTTTGTGTATAAGATAGTTTATAGATGTTTGATATGTCAAGTTCTCAAACTGCCAAAGTAATTGGTTTATTGTTCTAGCTGATTGAGAAGTTCAGTTAGGAAAGAATTAGTCATCTTTTTTTGTTTGGTCCTTGTTTAAGAGTTATTCTATATCTATTTCATACTAGTGTTATTGCTGCGGAGTATCCACCGGCTTCACTAATGACTATCTCCGCTCAAGAACCTAATTGGCCACCTTTAGTGGGTTTTCCTCCCAGAAAAATAAATCTTTAGTGTATTACTATTAGTTTGTTAGTTTTAAAGGATAAAAGAAATTTTGGTAATTTTTCTGATGTGATGTTATCTACAAATATATGCAATGACCTTAAAGAAACATGTTATTTGCATACATCTGTCTCATAAAGAGCTTAGTCAAAACTTTTAATCTATATCTAGTTCTTAGAATTTGGGCTTACGGCTTAATATATGTCCATTCAAAAATTGGTTTGTAAGTACAGTTAAATCCTTATATGGACTTATTTCTAGTTGATGGGTCTTGTGAGGATAGATCCATAGCTTCCTCAAGTAATCATCTACTATCATCATAGAGTATCTTGTATTAGAGTGTGATAGAGTTGAAGTCGGTCTCCACTGGTCAACATGAATGTAGTCTAGAGATCCCTTTATTCTTTGTTGTCCTACATTAAACTGTAATTTGCAAGCTTTGCCTTGGACGCAATGTTCACAAAATTTCAACTACTCAATTTTGTCACTACCAAACAAGCCTTAGTTTTTCTTGCTTACATAACCTAACTTTCTATGTCATATCTTGCCATTTTTTTCAATAATAGATGTTGAGCCAATACTACAACCCCTTGGTAGGCATATTGACTAAACTTCCTCACACCCTTCATTACTTCCATGGATTCTTTCACCATCTTCAACATTCCTTGTTCACCTTTAAACACATATCTCTTATTTTCAAGCTCGCCAAGGGATATTAGGTTATGTTTCAAGCTAGGTACAAACCTAAGTTTTTCAAGCACTCTGTCAATTCCATCATGTAGATGAAACTTAATGGTTCCAACTCCAATTATCTTATAGGCCTGGTTATCACCAAGGAGAATTGAACTTCCTTCAAGCTGGGTAAACTCCTGGAACCATAGACAGTTAGGTGTCATATAAAATGAGAAACCAAAGTCCATTATCCACTCACAATCATCAATATTATTTGACACCATGGGGACATATGATGATTCATAATCATCTTCCACCGGAGTTGCTTCGCCAGATGTAGATGGTCTATAAGAACTACAAAGTCTACCATATCCAAACAATCTATCAAGCTTGTTAGCCTTCTTTTGTCTCAGGACAAAACCTTTTGGTGTGAATTTCCTTCTTGCAGTGGAAACATTGGATATATGATGGTCCTACACCATTGCGTGACCTCAATTGTGGCCTCTCTCTAGCTCCATTATTATCATTGGTAGATCTCCTTTATTATCATTGATAGATGCTCTTCCCCTTGGTACAAGGCTGTCTCCAATACTACATGTCTTAGCATCAAACTTCTTGTTCAACTCGTTCGAGCTTAGAGCTTCGCAAACCTCCTCAAGCGAGACTTTCTTCCATACAACAAGGTCTTTTTGAAGTGATCATGCGTCTTAGGCAACAAACACAACAACAACGCATGATCATGATCATGAATTTGAATGTCAATATACTTTAGATCGAGAATCATTTTATTGAATTCATTCAGCTGCTCACTAATTGTCTTTCACTATTATTCCTGTATGAGTACAAGGCTTGCTTCATCTATAGACGATTAACTTAGGACTTCATCATGTACAAGTTCTCAAGCTTATTCCATTGTCTTAATGCAGTCTTCTCCTTCGAAACTTGCCTCAACACCTTGTCATTGGGCTAAGAACAATTGTGTTGTGAGTCTTTTCCAGCATCATTTTCTTGTGTTTTAATCCAAGGCCACGTCAAGCCTGAATTCCCTTTAAAGACCTTCAAGAAGGTTGTGTAAAACTAGAAGAGGATACATCTTCAACTGTCACAATCCAAAATCATTCAAACCAGTGAATTTCAACCTCGTACTTTGCGGAAGTTATGATGATTGAATTTCACATTCATTGCACTAGTTTGTTGTGGAATAGCCCAAACAAATTCACTGCTGAAGTGCCTACCAACAGAAACACTAATTTTACAACAAAGATGAGACCACAAACGTAAAGGTAGAACTATACTCAAAATTTCCTATACTCAAAGATTACAACACGAACTTTCTCTTAGTGAACTCTTGGCTCAACTCACAACTTTCTGTTTTTACAGTTGAACTCACAGCTCAGTTATCAATTAGGTTCCTATCTATAGTACATAACTACCATAACTAACTTCTGTAAAATGCTCCGAACCATGAGAAGACATGTGAACAATGCTTTCCACTTCTAAGTTGAAACGTCACTCAGGTAGTTGCTCCAGATGATACTAGTCTCATAAGAAGCTATGAGACTAGATGCTCTAATGAGATTATCCACCACATATGCTGATGAGGCACATCTCTACTGGACAATATGATGAGAGTACATAGTCTAAAAACCTTAACAAGAGTTTACTAAACCAATCTTGTGTAGTTGTTTGGGTTTGGGTCAGGTTGTGTGTCTCCACCTTTTGTTTTAAAAATAAGTACCATTATGGCTAGCCCGAGGCTTCTTTTTCTTCCTTATGTAAACTAGCGCCGCATGATTCCTGATTTCCACCATGTTCGCTCTGGACTGCCCCTCTACTATGCCCAACGTGGCTGCTATGAGGTACCATGCGAAACCCAATTTGTCACCACCATGTTGTGACAACCGGCAGAAAATTTGCTATCAAAATCTGCCATGGTACCACCATGGTTGTTTTTCGATAACACTAACCACATCTCTCGGGATGTGAGGAGGAACATACCCTTCCCCACATTCATTAAGGCTACAATTAACGTAGTACCAAAGGGCCATGAGTAAGGTAAGCTTAGGGGTAACTGCAAGTAAGGTAGATTTCCAACATACTCATTCATATAGGATAGATTCTTTTACCATGATACAATTTGGAGTTAAGCTCTAACTCTATCTTAAAATCAACTTCAAAAACTAACTTTTAAGGTGAGAACTATCAAAGCCTTATAAAGACTTTATTGGTCTTATCACTAGATGTGAAATCTTAACAAAGTCCTTTTGCCCCTTATTCAATAACTATGCCCTCATGCCTGAAAATGGACAGATAGAGTATAGACATATACAACTGGTCCAAAATGAATCTATCATAAGTTTTGATATTTTCTTAACATTTAGAATTTTGTACAACAGTGACTTGTAAAGTGTGAATTTGTTGAGCTTTATAAGCCCTATTTAAGTAATATCTTTAGGTAATGTTAGACAAAACACATTGCTCAATAATGCAATTAAGGCAATCCCCAAAGAAGCTGCAAGTAATGTGGGTTGGGAATGACTAAGTGATTTCAATTAAGGTGGCTTTCTAACACTCTCTTCATGGCCAAGGCTATGTAGGTGACGCAAAAATGAATATAGGATAAACTATACAAGCCTTATAAACGCTACTTTGGCCATATTTATGTGGAATCTTAACACCACATGCTCATTATCAAATAACAAAATCCCTTCACACCTAAGAATATACATTTAGACCATGGACAAGTACAGTTGGCCCACCAGTGAATTGATGATAGACTCAAGGTTGCAATAAAGGTAACTTGTACTCCTCACACTCAAGGCTATGGGTCAAAATACCATCTTAGAATAAAAGCCTCCCTCGTACCTAGAAATAAACATCTATATTATGTAGAAATACAGGTGACTAAGTAACAAATTTAGGATAGATTGATACATCTTAGAATTCGGGTTTGGGACCTAATGGAATCCCCAAAGACACCTTGTAAGGTGAGGACTGTTCAAGCTTTAGAAATTATAATCTCTATCTAAACTATATCTCTAGGTGATTTGAGACTAAATACACCTTCAAGGCTAAAATTAAGACAACCCGAAATAGGCTAAAAGGCAAGCCAAGGGTAATCACAATTAAGGTGGCTTTCCAACGCTAACAAACAAATTTTGATTCATATTATTCAATCATTTTATGTATAGGACAGTCTAGTACACAAGAGTCCTACCTAGTCTTACTGTGGTAGATGTATCATGCATGCTTACCCCCATGGAGCCTATTTCATGAATTTGAATATTTGACTTTTAAGTCATAACGCAACAATCTTACTGTAGTCTTAATACTTGCCCTTTCTGTAAGCATTGTAATTTATAAATATGAAAAGGATGAACAAGTTGTTAGACTTGCATGATTTCAAGGTTTGAGCTTATGTCATACACCTGGTTGAATGAATGACATTATGACTGGGACGGTACAAAATTGCCTTTGGTTGCCATTGGACCACAATGAGCCCGATGCTACCTTTAAGTTTGCATGAATATATAACATAATATATATGATATTCATGCATGTACACTGAAGATTTTGAACATATAGCTATCGCATAAAATTAGTTATCCATCTATGAATTTTTACTTTGCAATAACGCATAGAATGTGTTCAAGAATGATAAAAATAGTGCTAAAGCCAAGCTAATTCTATGCAACGCTGAACGTGACTAAATTAAGTTCTTCCACCGATAGTGTACAAAAGTAGAAAAGGAATTGAAGGTGCATGTTGAGCTGTAGCAATGCCAACATCTTTTCTCACTTGATATGTAAATATATACTTGTAAAATGGCAATTTAGTTATATGAATGGGATAAAACAGCAATAATTGGAGTTGATTATTATTATGTGTTTCAGGTTCGTTCTCACATCATGCTTGGAATCCCAAAGCACGAGGAAGCTCCATCAACCCCACAACGTCCTCTTTCAGCAATGGGAGAGGCTTGTTCGAGAATGGACCTAACTGCAATACATCAGATCTTGGTTGCGACACACTACAGAGATGATGAAGGAACTAATGAGGTAACTGATGGGTTCAGTGGTTTTAAATTTACTTATTTTGGTTAAATAATAATAAGGCATACGGTTTTGAATTTGGATTGGTTCAGCTGTCGTTCCAAGAGTGGACTCAACAAATGAGAGATATGCTGGAGGCAAGGAAGCGTGGAGACTATGCATTCCGTGACAAAGACTTCAAGACAGCCATTGATAACTATTCCCAGGTGCAATTTAGCACTTGCTTGACTTTTTGCAAATGATTGTAGCTTAGCTATGTGCATGCTAATTATTGAGTTGCTTCTGCTTTGCTACTCGTGCAGTTTATTGACGTGGGAACGATGGTCTCCCCAACTGTTTTTGCAAGACGCAGTCTATGCTATCTGTTATGTGATCAACCAGATCCTGCGCTACGTGACGCAATGCAAGCACAGTGCGTTTATCCAGACTGGCCTACGGCTTTCTACATGCAATCAGTTGCTCTTGCAAAGTTGGACATGCACAAGGATGCGGCTGATATGTTAAACGAGGCAGCTGCATTGGAAGAGAAGAGACAAAGAGGAGCAAGATGATCATAATTTTATGCAGTGAGCTAATTTGAGGGTGCTAAGTTCTGTATAAAGGTTGAGCTGGGAAGCAAAACTAACGTTTGAATGAGTTTAAGATGTGTCAGAGAAATACAACACTGGTGGAGTAGATGGCACATGCACTTTATTTCACCATCTTATAGGAATCGGTCACGACTTGAAAACTGTGCTTATGCACTCTGAATTGGGAAGGAATACCGGTAATTTTTCCATTGTTAATGAAATTGATTGTTTGATGCCTACTGGGTTACTGTCAACCAAGTGTTTATTGAGGTTATTCTAACTCTTCACTGGTCAAGGCCTCGGTGTTCATAATAATATGTCATGTCTGCATAATCTACATGGAGTAATAGTAATACATATCTCTACTACGTCTTCTTCTCGTAATATTAGTTGTTGGAATTAATACATTTCTGTTTAAATTTCCGTGATTGGTAAATCCTAAATGCGAGGTAGGCAGCACTCACAGTTTTTAATCAAGCGTTTTAATTTTGATCTACACAGATATTTATAATACTTTTGTCCGGTTTATAGAAATGTGAAGTGTATATATATATATATATATATTAATACGACTTTTTTCTTTCTCTCTCGTTAAGGTTTAGTGTGATGTACCCATTGATAATTGTAGTTCATAATACTACAAATATATACTTGATTATTGAGATTTGGTGCAATTAGTTTACGAGAGCTTGTATTAGTTTGGCCAATATCATATCAAAAGCTCCTTTACTTCCAAAGTTATTCGTCCTTCGTGTACCTACCTCCATAAATTTTAAAATGACCATTCCACTTTTCATGTTCAATTTCAATGGTGATCTCCAGATTAATTATTTGGGAAATATTTTGAAACTAAATTTTCAGAGCATGATTTCTAAAATAACCTTTCTGAATAAGATTTTTAGAATAAAATTTACAAAAATGGTTTATGGAATAAGTTTTCCAAAACAATGAAATATTTTTTAAAATTAGTTTTTTGAGATAAACTTTCAAGAATAGACTTTTCAGAACATCTCAAATGTTTTCTAGAACAAACTTTTCACTAAACCCAAAATTTTACATTCTATCTTCTTCTTCCTTTCGAAGTATGCAGTAGGGAAAGGGGGTATAGTTGAAGATGCAACAGAAAAGAAGAAAACGCAATGACGACAATGGTTGTAGTGGCCGCGCAATATTTAGGAAGTAAAAGTAGAAATAGATACACAACTGGTACACTTTAATGAACAAAGCTTGGGTTAGCTCGTGGGTATGTAGTAAAACACGAAAACCAATTAAAAATGGGCAATTCTTCATGCACTCCTCATTTTTTAACATGCACCCCATTAATTGAGTGAATTGACAAAAATTTCCTCATATGTTTATAATTAAAAATTAGGGTTTTCTTCTCCCCATTCTCGGTACCTTCGTGCATTGTTCCGGTTGCGCTTTGCTCCTTATGTTGGTTTCGTAAGGCATGCAAAGGGCGCATTTGAAGAATTCATTCATTCCTAAGTCAAATGTTACATTCTGGAAATGATTTTTTAAACGAGAAACTTAACATTTTGAAAATAGTATTCTAGACGAGAAAATGTGCATTCTATAAATCGTCAAATTACTCAAGAATAATTTCACTTTAGAAATAGAATTTTCGAAATGTAATTTTTTTCTTCCAGAGTATCATTTCCAGAATGTCAATTTTCATCCATAAAAAAAAAAAAAAAAAAAAAATCTCTTTTGGAAAATCAATTCTGGAAGCACTTCCTTCTTCAAAAAAACACCTTTTGAATTCTATATTTCTGAAACCTCTTCTGAATTTCGATTTTTGGAAACAATGTTCTTCTTCATTACAACTTACCTTACGAAAAAAAACTACTCATTCTTGTCTCAAACTACTTCCTCTTTATTCTAAGTAACATGTCCACCACACCTGGTCGGAGCAATCCCAAATCTTCATGATGCACATTTAGCCACCACCAACAATCTCTGGTGGAGCTCACCATTTCAAATAAAAATATTAAAAACATTTTTGATATTTTCAAAATTAACTGGGTGCAAGTTCGAATGATGGGGTGCAGGAACCAATTATAAGAAACTAAAATATGCTCTTACTGTTTTAATTATTGTCGGCAATCATATATAATTGGTCTGTAACCAATGGAAAAGATGATGGAATGATTGTTGAAATGAAGAGTGAGTGGATGTTCCAATTGATTAATTGCACGACAAACACGTGCATTCTGATTTTTCCAATTGCCAATTCGCATATGCTACGAAGGTGTGTGTGAATTGAGTACCAAGTTTCCACTAGGAAGCACCGCAGAGACAGCACCAATTGCTCCATCATATCACAAATACATAAATAATTTCAGAGTGTTAATGTTTGAGGCAAGGAGCACTTGCAAAGGTACAATAACTTCATCATTTTCTTCTTTCTCTTTTCTCTTTTTCCTTTTTCTTTTTCTTTATTTTAAGGAACATGCCATAACCATTGCTGTCTCTGCAATGGCATATGCCTATGCCTATACATAGCATAGCACCTATCTTCCTCTGTTGTGAGTTCTGACCTACATTTCAACGTCACTCTCTTTTCTTCATCATTTCAAACCCTTTCCACGTACTTCTCAACTCCACTCTTTTTAATTGCGTCACATCTCTTAATCATTTCTAATTTATTACTTAATGCATCTCTACTACTCTTTGTAAGGATAATTTTGCTAAAAGGAATGGTGTATTTCATAATTTCAAAAGAATCTTATAAAAAGATCACAAAAACTTCTAAAATACTTACGGTAGAAAATAATCAGAGATGGGTATATCCAAGTTTATATGTAGATAGTAACCATTCAAAGAAAAATTCAGACATACTGATAACTGTAGTTTTATCAGAAACTTCAATGACCACAATAATTTTAGTGAGTTATTTATTTTGAATTAATGTCATTTTCATTATTTTATAGTTAACGCAATATTATTAATTCACATAAATAATAAATAGCTCAAAATGTATCCCCAAAATCATAATACATATTCACATGAAAAAGATCAAACAATATGAATTGAAAACTCCATTTTTTAATTACTTCTTTCCTTGCATCATAATATTAAACAAGGTTATGACGGTTTTTTTTTTTTTCAAATAAAAACTCGAATTTATACATTTTTTTTATAGATTTATAGTAGAGTTGAGATATAAAATCATTTTAAAAGTTTATAAAGAAAAAATTAGTAATGTTTTGCCTTAATGTTCTGTTTTCCATTTGAGGTAAAAAAAACTATAGTAGATTAAGTTTTAGTAGAAAACAATTTTATCAACCCAATTTTAAAATTTTTGAATAAAAATAAAAATTTTGAGTGTTTATAATTCAAAATTAATTATGCACAATGAAAGTACAGTTAAACTTATTTGATTGAATTTGATACTGTTTTTTACGTTACGATCAAAGACATAGATCAATTGTATTAAATACTTGAAGCTAGAATTTTACTTTCATAATTGTCTTACTAGGCTGAAGAAGGATGATTTCTTGGAGAGATATTTTTAGTCTTTAAAAAACTGTTATTGAAAATATTTCCTTAGCTGAAAGGTTTTCATTTTCAAATAGGAGAGTTTAATAATCAAGAGACACTCATTATTACATGATGCTTTTAGAGAGAAAAAGAGGAAATATTATAATACGTTAAGTAATAAATAATAAAAGGAGAAAAAAAAAATCAAAGTTAGTGTAATAGATATAATAGTGCATTATGTATTTTTTTTATTTATTTCACTGTAATACAGTATAGGCTACTATTCGCCATGGAAGCGAGGACTTAGAATCATCTTCTTTTACAGATTTTGTTAAAATTTCATTATTATACTGATAGAAAAAAAAAACAATTTCATTATTATAGTTATAATCTTTATAAATATTGTGTTACTATTCTAGTCTTTCATAATTAGTACATACTACATATAAGATAAAATAAATATTAATCTTAAGTATCTTATCATATTAGTGTATCTAGTATAATCATATAGTTTCCATGTATGTGAAAGTATAATGGGTAGTGCTTAGTTCTTAGACTCATGAGTTATATTGCATAAATAATAATTTATATAAAGGTAGGATGAGTGCTTTAATTATGGTATTTTTTAAAAAAATTAAATTAAATGAAGATTGTCCTAATACATGTAAATATATATATATATATATATATATATATATATATATATATATATATATATATATATATATATAAGATAAAAAATAAAATAAAAAGAGTATTTTTCTCCTATTTGACTTTATTATTGCATATATAAATTTCTTACTATTTAATACTAGGCAATAACTAAAGTATTAGTAAGATACCCAAAACTCAATTACTACAATTATAATAAAATATGTCTTTTATGTCATCGTGCAATTGTAAATGCTTTGATTGAAGTTTCCAACCATTTTCCTTCCCATAGTTGATTGATTTGTACAATGTATATTTAATTTTTTCTGTTTGTTTGGGTTAAAGTTCTCCCACTCAGTGATGAAATTTAGAGTCCCTATGATTGTGTTGCCACCTCTCCATCATTTCTGATGCCCCATGCTTAGGTTGAAAGGCCACCAAGCTTCCAAAATCCATGTAGGAAATATTACCAAAGAAAATTGTCTCTCTATTTTACACACTATATGTTTGCCAATGTGGCTTCACAGATTCAGGTTGAAATTTATTCAATTAGATTGAGAAAAAAAACTTTTATGTGCTCTATTTTATGGATCTTTCCATTCTTGAACATGTATCTAAAAATTTTCTCCTCTACCCGATTTATTGTGACATACCTACGCAGCATACTGCATCATATATAGGAAATTTACAGTTTTTGGTCTATTTTTGTCAAACTGATATAACAATCTATGTATCCCATCAAGTTTTTGGCTTGCATTAACCTTACATCTAAATATGTTCATCACTTTGATGTTGCATCTAATACAACGAATCTCAGATTTTAGGTTGATATGCTTATATGTGAATCAAACACCAATTTTATTTTTGTATGTTTTAAATATAGGTTTTCAAACAGATACACCAATCAAAATAGGAAAAAATTATCTTTTTCAACCCCTTATGCGTTTGTTAAAATTTCCTCCCCGTTTGTTATGACATCCATGAACATTATATCATTTAGGTGGTCCAGTATTCTTTTTATTAATATCATTCATATCGTTTTCTATATTATATTTTCATTTTCATTTAAACCTGATAAAAATTATTTAGAATTTTATTATGTACAATTGTTTGAAGATATGTCCATTTATGACATATGTTCAGCTAGTTATTTTGTATTCCATAAATAAATGTTAAATAGTTTCTTCTCATTTTTTACATAACACAGACAATTTATAGGGGACCAACATTCCTTTTTGCTCTAAGTTGTTCCTATAGTTGTTATCTTTTTCCAACTTAGTCTCTAAATAAAGTGTTTTACATTTGGGATTGTCCATGTTTTTCAATTTGTAGTGTAAAAGCAATCTTCCTCACTACAAATATTCTTCCTTAAAATCTTATATGACTTTATTGTGTAATTTTTCAATATATATCGCCTTTCAATTTCCATTCATCTAGACCATTTAATTGTATTGGAACCTTTGTTAAATCATGTCTGAAAGTCTCAACTTGATATAATTCCTAGATAAACCAATCTCTCCTTTATGTAAGGTTCCACTCTCAATTGTTGTTATTTTATTTTTCCATATCAAAAATATTTGTCGTCTTTATGAGTTAAATTATTGTACAACTTTAGATATTTTTTAACTAATATTATTTCATTATTCTATCTATCTATCCAAAATTTGGCATATTTCACCCTTTCTACTCTCTAGATGATAGTTATAAAACCATTTTTATCTTGTCCATCTCCCCACATTTTCTTCAGATCCTTCCATCAAACAATTTTTTTGGATCATTGTACCTGATTGAACTGCTTTGACTTTAATATTTTCTTTCAAATTTCTGTACTTTCTATTGCAAATTTCCATTTCCATTTTGTTGGTAAAATTTTATTGAAGCTTTGTATATCTATATATCCAACCCTCTTGATTTTTTAGGTTTATTGATTAAAGACAAATTTACCCATGCTATTTTATTTGTTTTGCATCCTAACCCTTTGTCTTCGTAATTTCCTTATTTTATTTACTATCAATCTTTTTGGAACTTTGAAAAATGATAAGAAGGATAGCTTAAATTAAGAAAACTCTTCAAATAAAAAGTTAAATGTCTATCCTGCCAACATCACGATCTCTTGGTAATATTTTGTAGCATGTTATCTCACGTCTTTATCTTTTTCGGATTATCCACTATTGAAATTCCTAAATAAGTGAATGAAATACTCATTCCTGAACAATTTAAGATAACAACAAAGTGGTCTAATTGGTTTTCTTCCACCTCAATCCCACCCAGCCTAAACTTTTATAAAAGTTAACTTTAGATAGATACCAATTCAAAATATCTTAAAGACTATCTTTAGAGTTAGGATAGTTTGTATCTTATCTATCACAAATATCTATACCTCATTTTTTTTAACACTCTTAAATTCTTGGTTTATCTTGTGATACGAACTAGTACCTCTACAACAATTATAAAGAGAAAATATATTAGGAGGTCACATTGCGTAATATCCTTAGATGGTCTAAATGGTTCAATAAAACTTCCATAAGCCAGTATTGATGTGATACTTAAGATAAGTAGACTGTAGTCCATGTAATCCACAGGCCCAACATTTCCAACAGGCTCTCTAATCCGTATAATAAAATATAGCGAACGGGCGTGGCGAGTAAAGCTTTTGATATTAATGGTTGCAATTGTAAATGCATTCATGCCTAACCTACGTTATCTAGTTGTTTCCTCGTTGTAGGCGCCACGCCACGAAACAACAAGATGTACCAATCATCTCAACTTTTTCATTTTCATCTAATCATAAAGTATCACACAAGTTAAATATTACTCACATTAACTTTTATCACCATTACTATATCCTTTACGTTTGTTCTGTATCAATGCAAAGCAGTGAAATATTCGATACAATACTCCAAATTGATCTTGCAATTGTCAAGAGATTAAGAATGAGAGCCCTTGTTATTATCCTTTACTGGTAGGTTGATATAATATGTTTGAGTGCATGAAAAAGTGTAGTATTCTGACGTTATTCAATACTTATATGCTTGTATTGATTGGTTCTCCACTTAACCTGAATTTATACATAACATGTTAGGTATGTGAGTTTACTACAACCCTAATATGTGGATCCAAAATAATAGATAAAGAAAGTTGTTAATGTTGGATAATAGTTTTTCCATTAACAGTGCATGAAAAATTGATTATGAATATTTTAAAAAACGCAGCTCAGTGTTTATAATGGTTATGGGATGACAGAGAGGAAATGGAGTTTTTGAGGCACATGTGCATTTGGCGCACGTCACACGCATGCAGGTTGCATTGGAAAAATAATATAAATAGGTGTGATCGGAAGGGAGAAGAAAGAGGGTAGTGAGAGATGAAGGAAGTGAAGAAGAAAATAGTGATCCTGGTTCCATATCCCGCACAGGGACATGTGACTCCCATGCAAAACCTAGGCTGGGCCTTCCTGGCCCAAGGATTTCACCCTCTCATTGTCCTTCCCCACTCTATTCACCGCCAGATTCACCGTGAGGAGGAGGAGGGGATGAAGTGGGTGGGCCTGGCCGATGGAGTGGGCCAGGAGGAGGAGGAGAAGAGCCCAGATTTCTTTGCGATAGAATCGGCGATGGAGAAGAGCATGGGGAGTGAGTTGGAAGGGGTGATAGAGAAGGTGCGTGGAGAGGGTGATGAGGTGGCGTGCGTGGTGGTTGACCTGTTGGCATCTTGTGCCATAGAAACAGCCCACCGGTGTGGCATCCCTACGGCTGGATTCTGGCCGGCCATGTTCGCCACATACCTCTTCATTGCTTCCATTCCTCTCATGCTCCGCCGTCGCCTCCTTTCTCACACCGGTATTCCCTTCCATAACCAATGCAATACAATAACTTTTTTTTTCTGTAACACTTCTCACAACACGTTTATACGTCAGATATAACATCATCTACAACTCCTCTATCGTATCATATCATATCTTTCACCCCCTTCAAAGTCTACAATATTTTATTTAATAATTCAATATATATTTTAATTAATAACTTAACATTTTATTAATATAAAGAGTTGTGAAATGGAAGTAAGATAAAATATGAGCTGTAAAAATAATTTTTCCCAAATTTTGTGTCGGTAAAAATTAAATAAAAGTAATATTGGTGCTTTCTTTATTTTAAATATTCAAATTTTAATCATAAAAGCTTTACAAAAATTAATCCGAACTTTTACAATGTATTTATTTTAAAAGTATAAGTTATTCCCATCTCAATTCTGTTCATATAATATTATTAAAGTTAATTACTGAGATATTATCTCTTTCGAAATTCCTTTAAGAACAAAATTAATGTGAAAATAAGGAAAAATAATACTCTTTTTCTTTTCTTTTCTTGACTTGGTGTTTATTTCAAAATATTCAATAGTTTCACGTATACTCATCTGTGAATATATTTTTCTCCCTACCATAAACGTGATACTTTGAAACACAAAACAGAAAATAACTTAAATGGTTGTCTTAAATGCTTTGAATCACATGTTGTCTTAGAGTGGAATTCGAAATAAAGTTAATGACACTTTGCTGCCTTTTGTCCCTACATCTTATATGCTAAGGTTATTATTATACTGCAATATTTAGTCTTTTTTCAGTCACTCTTTTCCGTCCAAAATGTGAGATTCACACTCAATATTTTGCACTTGTTTATGATTAGAAGTCCGAGGTTCAAGTGACGCGCGCGTGCTGATAATGACATGAACATCAATAACAGGAAATAATGTCGGATATTAGAGAATCCCTACGCAGTCAAATTATATGTTATTTTGAAGTCCCTCTTAGGCTATTACTACCACTATTTGCCTAATTGATGAGGACTACTTAGATAGAGAAACGGAAAAGAATTTTGATTTACGAAGGATATTATCATCTATCTAATTTTGTATTTAATACCCTTTTTGCAGGACTTCCGCAACGTGAGGGGAAATTCAGCCTTCATCCAGAGCTGCCGGTGATTTCAACCGAGGATCTACCATGGCTTGTTGGAACAGAAGCTGCAAGGAAAGCAAGATTTAAATTTTGGAAAAGAACTTTGGAGCGGTCAAGAGCTCTGAAATGGCTGCTGGTGAATTCCTTTCCCGATGAAAGCAAACTTGAATTGGCAAACAGGAAGTTCAGTTCAGAAGGTTGTCCACGTGTGTTGCCAATAGGCCCTATCTGGAGGAATGGGATAGCAAAAAGTGTGAGCTTTTGGGAGGAAGATTTGAGCTGCTTGAAGTGGCTGGAAAAGCAGAAGAGAAACTCAGTGGTATACATCTCATTCGGCAGTTGGGTGAGTCCAATTGGGGAAGCAAAGCTCAGAAATTTGGCAGTGGCACTTGAGGTTTCAGGTAGGCCCTTCATTTGGGTATTGAGGTCGAATTGGCGCGAAGGCTTGCCAAATGGATTTTTGGAAAGGGTTGAGAAAGAAGACAGAGGCAGAGTGGTGAGTTGGGCACCCCAGAAGCAGATTTTGCAGCACAAGTCTGTGGCTTGTTATATCACTCACTGTGGTTGGAATTCCATAATGGAGGCTTTACAGTTCAAAAAGAAACTGGTGTGCTACCCTGTGGCAGGGGACCAGTTTGTGAACTGTGCCTTTGTTGTTGAGGTTTGGAGGGTAGGTTTGAAACTGAATGGGGTGGAGGCAAAGGATGTTGAAGAAGGAATTGCGAGGGTGATACAAGATGAGGAGATGGATGGTCGGTTAAAAATACTGAATCAAAGAATCATGGCCGGTAACAATAACACCGGAGCTTTCATGTTCAAAACCTTCCTAAAAGATCTCAAGAGGGCATCTTCAACAACACATTTCGACCTCACCTCTTGAGTTGAGGTGGAGACTTCTGAAACTATCGACAATGTTATGTTCTTCAGAAGGAATAATAAACACTCCACCTTGTCCTTAGGCTCTGTGATGGCCATGTCTATTTCACTTCAATCTATGTATATTTTTAATGGAAGTAAAGTAATAATAATAATTTCCCCTTTGTGTGTATTATAAGATATTACAAAATTTTGATTTCGCTGCACTTGGTTGAACTTGTGTTGGTGGGTGTTATATTGATGAGTATTTTTTTTTTCTCCGTTAAGTCCTGAGTTGAGTAGCTAAAATAAAAAGCGCATCCAGACCAGATATGGTCTAGCTGTTTTTCTCAAGCACGCAAAGCTCAATTAACATGTTTCAGTGAACAAAATAAAAACTGTCATAATAAATATATATATGTATATATATCTTCACTAATTTTTCTCGTTGGTCCTTTGAGAAGTTTTTCGTTTCTTTCTCCTCTGCAGGAAGTTCTGAAGTGATTTCTTTATGGAGAGGTGTGGCGAAATATGTACTAATAATGCTTCAGAACGCAAGCTTGTGCTTTCCACCATTTCTCGACTTGCCAACCATATTATCACTCTTGCCTGCATGCATATATGTTTCCATTTTAGACTAAGCATTTTGTTTACAACCAATCATTTAATTTAACCCCATCTAATTTTAATTAGCAAAAATTGGATTATTATTTTCTCTGGTTTTGTGAGCTAAATGCCCATTGAATTATTTTCCAGATTTAGAGAAAAGATAAAGCACACTTCTTTTATTTTCTAACTTTTTTTTTTTTAATACCATTATCAATAAGGGAAGAGAACAAAAAAGCACATTTCAAGAAAGAACAACTCAGTGAAATAAATTTATCATTAGGCATGATATTTATCAATCCTTTCTTTCACTTTTATGAATGGCCTTAAAAAGATTTACATTATTTAATTCTTTTGTGGCTTGATTATTAGTAGAAAGAGAATATAACTATTTTAAATATTTCAATAAATATAATATGATGAAATAGAACATGTTTACTCACAATCTAAGTTATTTACTATTTTAGTATCCACTGTAAAATATCCTTTTAAAATAAAATTGCATGAAAAGGAAATATATAGTTGTATTTGCTCAAAAGGTTTCGGGGGACATGCTTCCAAGCACATATTTGATAACACTAACTGAATAAATAGTTACTTTTTTTAATATTTTTTAAAAAATAGCAAATATGTCTTTAAAATAAGTTAATGAATCAAACATTTGTTTGAAAAGAAAAAAAAAAGGGTAGAAAGAAAGAAGCTTATTATTAGGGAGATATTAATTACCTGAAGTTCTGTAGTGTCAAAAATGCAGTGGCGTTCATTATGAAGAATAGCTGCAAGTTTATTGTGTATGTTGAACGTCCCATTCCTACAAGTATCTTGCAGAAAAGGAGGAATTAGTGAATAACAACGAAGTGCATGTGTATACACAATAGTTGATACTATGAACAAAAATATTGAAAAGAAAGAGTGGAGGTTGCTTGCTTTGAAGTATGAGAAGAGGAAGAATGAAGACGAAGATCCAGATAGCAGTTTCGCTTCATATATTAACTGGAAAAGTGAAAAATGGAAGTATATTGGAGAAGTGAAAAAAAAAGACAGGAAGAGACAGAGATTTGAAGGTTACACAAATATATAGGTATAAAAGGGAAAGAATAAAATAGAGTTGAAAAAATAAGAGTGTGTGGGAAATGAGTTACACATGGCAAAACTATTGAATATGGTTAGAGATATTAGGTAGGATAGGTGTTATGAATGTGCCTTTTCATGTGGGTTCTATAACATGACAGCTACCATTGTTGGCTCTTCCAAAGTGTATTCTTGCCCAAATGGGAAATTAGGCCACTTGGTCGACCTTACTTGGTTTCACTTTCTCTGTGTAACCTCCTCTTTCTGCATTATATGTGTCTTATACGTCCTCCCTCCATTTTCTATCGCGTGATGCAATTCATTTCAAAATCACATTTTTCACTATTTCCTTCCATTCTCAACTATCATAACTACACCCTGTTCTTATTTTTCTGTGCTTCAACTTTATACCCAACAAAAATGCGCACAATCTAAGACTTATATTGTTTATATTTCCTTTTTCCTTGCAACTCCTTTTTTTTTAATTTTTTTCTATCACATTCTTCATCTTCATTTGTGTCTCGTATGATATAAGTGGTGTGAATTTTAAGTAGAAACGTAGTCTGTTAAAACTGAACCTCATCAAACAGTAGATGCTTTTGCTGCTGGCATGTGAACAGTGTCTAAGTGTGCTCATGTGTCACGTTCCACGTGTGTGTGTGTTATGAAGTCGTGCATGGTTGTTCTACTTGTTCACAGAGAGTGAAATATCTTAAGAATCATGTGCTGCACTTTATCGGCCTAATATCCTAAGATATTTTGAGCCTATGGACATCTGTAGCATGTAGGCCTGACTTTTGGGACAAATGGGTTCGGTTTAACCTCATTAATTTCACTACTCCAAACTCAATTTAATCTTTTAAAATTCATATTTAACTTTTTCATTTAATGGATTAGTTGTGTATGAGTTATTGCATTCAAATTTAGATATATATTTTTTTAGAGAAAATATAATTAAACTTTTAATTTTACTTGCCCATACCAGTAAATGAAATAAATATATAAGATCCGTCATGAAGGCAATTTGTGCATGATTTTGATAATTACTTTTGTAATAAACTATGATTTTATCACTAATTATTAAATTTCAATAAAAATAAGGCATACCAAATGCCTGTTAGGAAAAATTACTGATAATTTCGTTATGCTCAACAAACAGCATTTACGTATATGTAGAGGCTAAGGCCTCCCCGCAAAAAAGATGGTGGCATAAATGAAAATTATTCTTTTTAACAATTCCATAGTTTCGTGTTTGTCTGATTCCTTTTATTGCTGGACATTAATTGGCAGTTCATAATCTCCTTTGTTTTTTTTAATGGATATTTTGGCGCCTGCCATTTTACATAAGACTGCATAAATTTTGTGATAGCTATGCACAATTTTTATAGTGTGATTAGTTAATTTCTCTTAGGTTTACCTTTCCATTTTCCAATTTAATAAACATCAACGGGAACCGCTTACCTGAAATTCATTGCTTTCTGGTAGACACCTCACTACTTTTTTCTTTATTTTTCATACGGGTAGCTTTTCGACTAACAAATTTTCATTTCATTCAGGTGTTTCATCAAATTGGTTGGATTACATTATAAGATCGTTTGTCAGTGAAAGGAAAGAACATAACATACGAAAGTCACGTTTAACTATGTTAATGGTCCGTTCAAATCTTGGTTCACACCTTTAAGTGGAAATCCTGATGTCTGAATGTAATGTAGAACATTAAGTTAAAAAAGAACAAAATTCTGATCTCGTTGTATCAACTGTTGCCATGATGCTGCGGCAGTTCTACTGTCGTTGATGTTCTCATTGATTTTCCAGTCCCTGTTGCTGCACATGCTCTCGATGCTGCTGCTCTGCCATGTTAACATTATCGATGGAGGATTGAATCCTCCTCCTACTTCTCCATCCAATGAATTCCATAAGCAGATGGTTTACGCTTATTGCAATCCCAAACCCAATGAATGAGGAAAGGAGAATCGAGAGAACTGCATTTAAATTGAGCTACAAAAGTGAAAAAAGAAGCATGTCAAAATATATTTATTTATTCTCACCGAGTCCCAAATATCTTCAAGAAGTCAAGCTAGGAACTATATCATCTTACAATAGTATAAAATACATGAGCTAAGAGGATAAGAAGTGCAAACTGGAAGCAGGCATAGGCCCAAACGAAACTCCTGCTCACTGCACCACAACATCATCACTCGTGTTAATGAGAAAATAATAACTAGGTATCATATGGTCTACAACACAGGGATTAAAGCAACTTCAGAAGGTCTAATGAGCGGGAAAATTAGAGTATCGGTCTCGTTCTAATCAATTTCAATGTCTGAAACAATAGACTATGTCAACTTCGTTTACAATTTTATCCTTTTTATAATATCCTAATCAGATATTGCGGGAGATAAAATTTGTATCTCTGAACCCACCGGACTTAACTGTATTCCCCCATTTGCCAAAACAAAAAAAAAAAAAAAAAAAAAAAACTGTTTCTTTGAACTCACCAGACTTAACTGTAACCCCCCTTTGCCCAAAGCCAAATACTTGAAAATGCATTCTTCCTTGATAAACCACACTTAGACACTCGGGGTGTTTGGTAAGGGGGTTCTTTTAAGTTTCCCGACCAATCTTAGGTTGAGAGTGTTAAACTCCTTTGTACAGACCTTATTACTTTTTCAATTATTTTGGTGGTAGGGAAAGCTTACATAAGGTATGATATTTACAGGTCTACTGAGGAAAGACATACTAAAAAATAATTCCTAGTCAATGGAGGCCAAAACAATTGTGGTTAGATGTTTATATGAATCTACTTTAGTCCCACATTTGCCAATTATAATGCATTATTACTTTTAGTAGAATATTTGTCAATTTTCTTTGCATGTCCATTTTACAATTTCATAATTGATTTTAACTGTTATCCTTATCTTTAACCATAACCTGCTCGCTTAAAAAAATAAAAACATAGCCTGCAATTCCATAATAACCTACGAGCTGATTTAGCAACACACTAGTAGTAATTCTTTCCAACATTTGAAAAGAGTGTTAAGGAATGTATTGCTAACATTCCTCTAACCTTCTTTTATATATCTGAGAGTTATACTTTAATACAATTCATTTCGTGCTTCATAAATAATATAAATAAAAACCAGCATAGAAATGAAAGCAAAAGGGAAAACTAAGGAAACTTAAAACATAAAATGACTTTGAAATGCTACTACGGACGACACAAGAAAACAACTTTACCCATAGTTGACGCAATCATAGATGAAAAGAGACCTAAAACGCAGGCGAAAGGTAATGAAATGGCAAGAGCACGAGGGCCCAAATCTGAAACCTGGTAAACTAGAAACCATTGGGTCAGGCAAACATTTCACACGTTAAAATGTTAACAAAGGAAGACAAAACTAGAATAAATAAATGAAGTATATACAGAATTATGTCCAAGTGCTCTCATACAAAAAGTATTGTAAGTGTGGCCTTAAATATTAGTAGTAAGTAATAATAGGCAAAGAAACAATATTTTCCTTTACTCCCCAGAACACACTTAGGTAAACAAAAATGAATTATATGCAATAATTAATGAGTAAATTGAATAAACTATAAAATGCAAAAATAATAACATTTTGTTTAAATTTGGTCCTACAAACTACCTAAATAAAGCACTTTTTTCCAGTCCTTCAGCACCAATTATGTGCTCCCTGTTCTTTATGCCTCAAAATAAAGAATTTTTCCTACATTTGTTAAGTGAGAAAATTGCTATACCTCCAGTAAATGAGTTAATACTTTTAAATCACCAATTGACTACAACAAATTGGTGAAAATAAACTTTCATAAGCAAGTTTCTCATATATATGGCAATGTGACCATTGGATGCAGCCAAAATCATAACTTGATGCATGCAGCATTTAGCCAGTCACCATAAATTTCATTGCAGTACAAAGAAAAGCATACCAGTAGTTGCTCTAGAAAACAAAAGTAAGCAAGCATGCTGACCAATATAAGTACTGGTACATCCTGCCAGATCCTGTCATGCGTGAAACAGCCAGAATACATTACAATTAGAAAAGAAGATCACTGGTGATATGTCATAGGTTTTGGTAGAGCTGACAAGAAGATATTTATGTCATTTTAGGAAGAGTATCTTACATTAACATGTTACATTACATGTACCATGTTCGTACTTTTTTTATTTGCTTTAGTTTTTGAGGATTTCTTATCCTCTAGGTTTTGACATGTTTTTTCTCTTAAAAACCAAAGATAAAAACATAAATTAAAAGAAATATATATGATACGATTGTTCAAATTTTGACATAATGATAAGCGCTCAATTCCAACTAACACTCCACAACAAAACAGAAATAGAGAAAGGAAGAATCATCATTTTCTAGAAGTACCTAGACTGATCCTTTTCCAAATGTCTATTCCCAAAACCTATTTGAGCAGAAGTTGTGTTAATAACCACATACCTTGCCATCATGTTATCCATTTGTATCTTAAATAATGTTAGTCCTACTAAGTCTTAAACCACCTCCTTACAAGTAAAAACATGATTATTGTAGGGAATGATGAAATAAAGAAATTGACTGTAACTCAATTTGAAATGAAAGACCTACTTTTCCTTAAAATAGAGGTTGTTTATTATCAAGAAGTAAAATTTAAGCCTAACTCAACCTTACAAAAGCGGCTTGTAAAGTAAGGTTTGCATCCATTTATATTGAAAGGTCTCATCTCTTAGTTGATGTGGGATCTCCAACACACACCCTCACGCCGGGACTGCTCAACTCATGCGTGGGACTATAATGTTTAAAGGTGGTTCGATAACGGCTCGATAGTGGGTGGCCCAACAACCGTGCTAGGATAGGCTCTGATACCATATCGAGAAGTAGAATTTAAGTCTAACTTAACCTTACAAAACCAGCTTGTAAAGTGAGATTTGCACCCATTTATAAACTATTGAAAGGTCTTATCTCTAGTCGATGTGGGATCTCCAACATTTATTACAAAAATGAGACTTTTATCTTCGAAAGAAAATATGTACTTATCTTCTCAAAAAAACAAGCTAGGAAGTAGAACTTCATGAGTTCCTATTGAACAAAATCATAAATTGGCAGGTAGGTGAAGTGAGCTTCCACTAGAAAAAACCCAATATCAAAGATTGGTAGGCAAACTTATTTATGTATCACAAATGAGTTCAAACATTGTTTATGCAGTTCAATTAATGCATGATCTGAGAGAAAGACAGTACTCTCTAGGAAAGAAGACACTTTGACCCTAAAGATATATTTTAATGGAGACTATGCAAGTTCTATTAGTGGTAGAAAATCTACCATTGGATACTATGTGTTTCTTGGAGAAACTTTGGTGATACTAAGAAACAAAAAACATGATAGAGTATCTCGTTCTAGTGCAGAACTCAAGGTATGTGTGAAGGACTCTGAATGAAGATCATACTTCATACGTTAAAGTAAAGGATGAAATCCTTATTCAATTGTACTATGGTAAGTAGTCAACCATGAGCATTGCCCATAATCTAGTCCAACATAATCGAATCAAACATATTGAAATTGACAAAAACTTCATAAAATTAATCTTGACAGGGGCGTAGTGGTTACAACCCATATCCCTGCAGGATTTCAAATAGAAAATATTTTCACTAAAGAACTTCCTCAAAACAAATTTCAAGATCTTGTAAGCAAGTTGAGAATGAGTGGTATTCATTTACCGACTTGAGGGGAATTGTTGTAAATAGCATATTATTAGAATAAAAATATTCTTAATATCTCCATAGTAATTAGGAAAAAATATCTTAAAAATCTTCCTATTCATTTCAACATGTTTTTATTTCCTTATTTAAAAGGTTTTTAATTATTACATGTAGAGACTATGAGACTTTGATGTGTGTGATTGTTATCAATAAAATAATTCTTTACCCTCTTGTATAGTTCAAGTATTTTCGTTCAAATAGTGATAAACAACTTTTCCTCCTTATGAATTCAAGGGAGTTTTCCCTTGGAGATTTTATATCTAAGAAATGTTACTATTTGGCTTCTTAGGGTAGGGTTAAGATAAGAGAACCACGCAGTTAAATATTCTACCAGACATCTCATACTACTTACTTGATGTGGGACTAAGACACCCCGTAATACCTAAGTTCCATGCAGGTTATCAAGCAAGGTACCCTTGAGCGTGATCCCCGGGGGCTATGGTATATTCATGGTTCACTTGGATATGTTATCTCCATTGCCTAGGTCAAGAGCATAGAGGGGGAAGTTTCTTGGGGTTATGCTGCTCTATAATACTTTGGTATAGTGGAGAACTCTTGGGCGAGACTTAAGGACCGAAAGTACATCTAGTTCACCAAACTCCTTATTTCTATGTGTATGTTTTATTTTGTTATATGGGATTAAGGGTTTTGGACTTAATATTTTGCGATCAAAGGTTTAGCACTAAAACTTTTTCAAAAGAACTCAATTAGCCTCCTTCAAGAGTTATTGAGGTCACTTGGTTAGGATTATTCTTTGTAATCCTTTCCTTGTATTCTTTATTTTCCTTAAAACGAAAAGAAGATGCCAAGCAATAAGAGCATATCTTACTGCAACCTACTCATATGCGTGCAAGTAAACTGAAGCTGCAGCGTTTCATCATAACAACCCCAAATTGTTAAGATCTACAACTTTATATAGTTTTATAATCAGCCCAGCAGCCCTAATATCATAGATAAACCAAATAAGATACTTGGACTTCTAGCCTTGTATATTCTAATAGATGTCAAAGTCTGGAACACAAGACCTATCGGATAAATATGACAATAACAATTATAGTTTAAGTGCTAATTGAACACACAAATGACAAACACGGACATAATTAATCATACCTGTAATAAACTACTTCTGTCTGCGGTGGCACATATGTTGTCTGCCTAATAGTAGTTTGACGACTGTAAATTTTCAACAGTGTTACAGGGAGGTTTTGGACATCCTCCTTGCAGACATCACAGGTCCTGTTTCCCTTTATACTAAACCACTTCACTGCACATTCCTGGTGAGCAAGTGCAAGATCACCTTTACAACTGCATTCCATCTTAAGTGTATTCCCTCCTTCCTCAAGCTCCACCAAACAAATCCTACAAACTGCTTGTTCTTCTGGAATATCCTCAGTGGCATCTTCAATGGCTGAAAAGGAAAGAACAGAGTGAAAACACACAATGGAGAACCAGGACAGATTTAAGCATATGGTTAACAATACCTAGAGAACAACGAGAATAGAAAATTGATTAAAAAAATAATCATGGTATGAAAAATTCCACTCTCTTATTAACCTGTTGCTATTTAAATATCAAGTAATCCTAACTCACAGAAAAAGACAATCTAATCTATAAACCAAACCCTAAAATCAAAATTGAAAATTAAAATTAAAAGTTAACATCATTATAAACTTCATTCAGGATTATTATTTCTTTCTTTAATTTGGAGAGTCCACTGCAAAAAAATGAAAGGGCTTTCTTTGGATTATATATATCCAGGAAACCTCTATTTCCTTTCCTGTATTAATGTTGCTACTTCCATTTAATTTATGGTTTGGATTATATGGTTTTAGTGCTCAACTCGATATCAATACTTGTTGATTGTCAAAATGACAGAACATTTCAAATTATGCATATCATGAAGTCTAAAAAGGGCACATTTAGAAGAAAACTCAGTAAATTCCATATATTTTGCGGCATTACCTATCTCTGGAACGAAACCACCATCAGTTGAGTTTATACGAACAGTTTGAAGATGTGGCTTTGCTGAAATTACACGAATCAAGCCCGTGGAATCTGTAACCCTTAAACTAGTGGTTTTGCCATTAGCTGGGACTGAAAATGATCGAGTCATCGGCCGAGGAACACCCATTTTCTATACAACAAGGAAAAGGCATATAGTAAGCAACATATGGTATTTTTCACTTAAAAAATGTAAAAAAAGTAAGTACAGTATACAAGTAGTTGTTTTGGCCTTGAGAAAAGAATGAACAGTGGAAACATACACTTGAACCAGAATCACACCGAAAATGTCTTCCATTTGCATTCTGTGAAGCTGAAGTTGCAAATGGAGTAACTGGTAATGAGTGTGCACCTTTTGTTGATGGGGAGATGACCTTATTTTTAAGAGATAGATGAATTGAAGTGGAAGGTCTATCCAAAGGAGCATCTGATGAGGGAGTTTTAGGAACTATTAGACCTGTCCTTTCAATGTCCTGGGAAGAAGTACTTGTCTTGATGCTCCTCTGAGGAAGTAAAGTTCTCATTGAAGACCTGACTTTGGCTGAATTTGGCCTTGGAGGAAGTCCTCTAGTGGAACCAGGACTTGATCGTGAAACTGAAGGACCATCAGTCTTTGCAAAAGTAGAAAGTGCGATATCTAAGGACCATGCTGGTATTTGCAGTAAGGATAGATTAGGTCGTCTTGACTGAGGTATCTTGGGGACCTTGTCACCCTCTTCATTTCCAGTACATCTCTACAATGTCATGCCATCAAAGTAAATTCAGAGCTGGACCTCTCACAATGGCATGGTATTATAATTAATTATTACTTTAATCTATCCAGTTAATACTAAATGGCTAAAACATTGGTAATCTAATGCTAATCAATTGGCAAAAAATAAATATAAAAACAGAGTATATTGCACTGCCACACCTAGACTCATACAAAAACAAGATCTGGAATGAAAAATTAAACGAACAATTAAGTCAGAACAATTATTCAGATCAAACCCAAACCAGAGTTTCTTCTGCGAAACAAAAAATTTATTTAGAGTAACCTGGGAAGGATCTGGCAGAAAATCAGCGTCAAATTGAAGTTCAGCATCAGCACCGTCACCTCTCTTTTCCATCCAAAGAAACGCTTTGGCAAAACTGTTACAGTCTCCGCATCAAATGCCGAAATGGCATATTGTGTGTTATATTTTGATTTAATTATGATTAGCATTATAATAATGGAAGGAAAAGGAGGTGACAATGATGATACCGATCGGAAGAAGGGTTAGGGTTCCTTTGATTCAGATAATTAATTAATTAATTAACGAAAGTGGAAAGATTATTCACTTTTTTGGAGTTGTTAACTCAGGATTATTACCCGCCAACTGCAACTCGTGACATGCCAACTTTATGATCCTTCCACTTCTCCCACGATTCTCCATTTTACGTTTTTTCTCTTTCCTTACTCTGCACTTTGCTCACACACACTTTTCTTCGTCCTCACAGGCCTCTTTCAATTATCTTTTTTCATGTCTGTTTCATGTCACAGATTCACAGCGGCGCCTCAAGCTTTTAAGAGGCCTCGAATAAAAAACATGAAAACTTTTTTAAATTAATAAAATAATTAAATTATTATATCTTTATTTAAAATTTATTTTTGGAACTTTTTATAATATAAAATTATCTATTAAATTATTATAATTAATTTTATTTAAAAGATATTTTTCAATAGATAATAAAGTTAATTTAATTTTTTAGAGACATTATTGATCTTAAATAAGATTTTATTAATTTAATTTTTAAAAAACTTCTTTTAGTTGAAGCAACTGTAATTGTTAACATTATTCTATATATGTATTTGGAAAAGAATTAAGCCATCAAGATCCAATAAATTATTATGTTTCAAATATTTTTCATTCAAAAAAGACTTATCTAAATTTTCTAATTCATTTTTTTTTTATTTTTATAAATTTATCCATAACCCTTTTGTGATTCAACAAAAAGTTTAACTTTTTTTTTTTTGAAGTTTTGAATAACCTTATTCAAATTTTCTAGTTACCATATTTGTATATTTTTATATAAAATTAAAAATTATAATATATATCACACTGAATATAATTTAAAAATATATAAAATAAGTCTAAGTTAAAAAGATAAAACCTGATTGTCAAGACAATAAACTTGATTGTAGAGTTTCAAGTCTCCTATTGTCATATTATCTTTCGATCTTGTCCTTTGGTATGTCTTTAAATATATAATTTGTAACTTCTAAATTCTCTTATTTGAATCTACATAAATTATTTTAAGATTAATTAAACAATAATGAAAAATAAAAAAATTTGGGATCAATTGATTAATCTCATATTATTTTTTAGCTAATATTGATGCACTTAAAAGAAGCAAAAGTGAACACAAATTCTTCCTTAATCAATCTACTGATCAAAGTCTCCAAGCATAAATGCACAATATTGAAAACAAGTTGAAAAATGGAAGGAACAAAGTCACAGAGGAAGAAAGGAGATAAGTGAAGAAAGAAGGAGAGAAGTGGAAGAGTCGGACAATGATAAGGATTCCTAGACTGTTCAATTTTTTTAAATATTATTAATTTATTATAAGAAAGTTTCAAGAATATTATTTATTAAATAGTATTTATAGTACCGATATAAATTTAAAGTCATTAAATAATATTTATAGCACCAATGTAAACTTAAAGTTAATATTTAAATTTTTAACAAAAAATTTGTTAGTATAATTTTAAAATTAGATATTTTTTATTTTATAATAATATGTGAGTATTAAATTTTTTTGAGACCTTGAGACCTAAAGCATATTAAATTTTTTTGAGACCTTGAGATCTAAAGCATATTAAATTTTTTTGAGACCTTTGTGACCTTGAGGCCTAAAGCATATTAAATTTTTTTTAGGCCTTTAAGACCTTGAGGCCTAAAACAGTTGTTTTACCTGCTTGGGCCTTGAGCCACCCCTACAGATTTAATAAATATACATGAATAATGAGATGCCCCTTTTCCTCATCTTTGTACCATGGAAGAACTCATCTTCGTGTGAACAACTTTTTTTTTAAAAAAAAAAAAAAACTACTTAAAAAAATTTATAGAGTTTAATTCCTGTGTATTATTTATTTGTATAGTGTAAAAGTTAATAAATTCTCATTTATACTTTTTTGTTTTGAATAAAAATAATTATTGCTTTTAAATATTAGCACAGCTGTATTTTTATTATAATTTCAAAATATTAAAGTTCAGTTACGCTTTTAAGTATTATAAAGAGTTTTTATATCCTCATGTATATAATAAGTTTATTGATCTGTTTAACAATTATTTTGAAAAAATATATTAATGATGGTTTCTAATTAATTACAAATTTTCAAATTAACCTTTATATAAAAACAAAAGGTGTTTAACATTTAGTTGCTGTGCTTCAAACTAAGACAATCTAACTCTTCATTTTATTATTACTTAAATAAATATTAAAGTAAATGCCGAATTGGTTACAGATTCATTTTCATGAATTTTTAGTATTAAGATTTTCATTTTATCTCTCCATCATAATATTTTGTTAAAGTATAGTTATTATTACTAAGTTGACAATCTTATCATATATTATTACAAATTTGGTATAATTGTCAATCTAAATAAATCAAAAAATAGGAGTTTAATGGTATTTGTTCCCCTTTTTTTTCTCAATTAACTAGGTTCAGACGTCTTAAACTGTGAATTTTGAAGTTGATTTTGGAGATAATAATTAAGTATAGTATTTTCTTTGATATTGTAATAGAAAATAATGGGGTTAATTAACTTATATTTAGGTGATAGCCTATTTCTTTTTTTAGCTCTCTGAGGTTTGAATGGCTCGTAAGCATGTAAATATTAAGGATTCACGTTTTATTATTATTGTTTTTAATTGTTTTTAAGCAAGGAAATGTGTAATAATTAGTTATTAAATCTATATAGGTCACTTTAAAAGTATTAGGGTCGTTCTAATTGAATAATTTTAAGGGATGTGAAGACTCGATAGGGTTCAAATCCTTTAAGGCTACAAATATTATGAATTTATGGCATAAATGAAAAAAAGGGTCTCTCAAATATTTGAATTCAACATAATTTTACAATGATAGTTAAAAGTTAAAGAAATTTTTTAAGTAATAAGCAAGTTTTACTATTTTCAGTACCTAAATTTATTTTTGCAATTTTATGTTTGGTTTTGTATTGAGCGATTATTTATATTTGTCTTACTTTTTTTAGTCACTTGCTTATTTTACCCAGAATTATATCATTCCAGATAAACATGTTTAGTGCCAATGTCAATACACAAGTAAAGATTCATAATAGTGAGTCAAAAAACAACTAGAAAATATTCTTTATTTTGGAATGTATTTTATATGATGTAATGTTTTCTTGTGTGCTCTTATACTTCCTTGTTTTAAGTTTAGGTGTACCAAATAATATTATATAAAAATCAGTATGTATAAACATTAGTTATGCCATATCGTGCAAAAATTTGTTTCATCTTAAATATCGTTATTCATATATCTGTTGTTATATATGTTACTACTAAATTTGATCAAGGTGTTACATTTTATTTAAGGAAATTGTGTTTAAGAGGTTGAGATCCTCGCATAAGTAACATTTTAAATTGATTTGGCCAAATTAGTAGTTGTTGAGAATCTTGTTTTGTTGACTTTTGGAGATGTTAGTGTTTGATTAAGATTCTAAAGTAATATTTGACACCTTCTAATTGTATGATAGACTTGAAATTTTTGTTAAATAGAGGTTTAATGTGATTTAGAGATGATGAAGTTGGTGTGAATAACTAGTTTATTTTCATAATTTTAATTATGTTGTTGGATTTGGAATTTAGTTGTAGAGTTCTTCCAAAGGGGAGGGGTTAAGTTGAGTATACTGTGAAGTAAGAGTAATTCATAGTTTTTGTTTGAAAATAATATGTGATATGGGTCTCTTAATCTGTATTTGTTTGTTAGTTTCTTAATTGCTATCAAAATTATTATCTTTTTATTTTATTTTTCAAATGATTAAATTACACTGGTGAGATAGAAAAATAATTCAAGCTAAGATGAGTAAATTAATCTAACTTGAAGAATTTTCACATGTATAATAATTTTAAGGTGGTAAATAGTTTGAAATGAACAGTAATACTTTAATACTATTATTCACATTTTACACTTATTTAATACTATAAAATATTATTATTTTATTAATATATAATATTTTATTAATATATAATATTTTATTAATATAAAGCCGTGTGAAATGATGTTTTTTCCAATAATAATGTCAAACTAATATTTTTCTGTTTGAACTTGGTCTGTTTTAAAAATTTTATGGAGATTTGGTTGACGAAGTTAGTTGAATTACAGTCACTCTTAAATTGTAATGATTCTTTAGGAAATTTTAAATATGTGTTGAGGTATTGGTTTGACTCAGGTTTATCTCTTGTAAAATTTTAGTTTTTTGCATTTTCAAATAAAATATTAGTTTTAGTTTTATCTTTCTCCTTTTTTTTTGTGGCTTTCGCTTGTTTGTTATTGTCGGCGCCTTTTTTTTTTTTTTTTTTTTTTTTTTAAATTTTTCTTTTTC
>Ga0209489_101878_pt1 | contig 43173 bp, 34 predicted proteins | sample SiratrowhiteBW_FD_187527 | JGI IMG/M metagenome (GOLD analysis project Ga0209489, IMG submission 187527) | Root nodule microbial communities of legume samples collected from California, USA - Siratro white BW (SPAdes) (version 2) | ecosystem: Host-associated > Plants > Roots > Nodule | place... | reverse complement strand
AAAAAACTAAAAAAAAAAAAAAAAAAAAAACGAAGCTCTCGCAGCTGAGTCACTCGTTGGGACGGTTCTCCTTTGAATTGTTTCGAATTTCACTTTTCCGTTTCCCTTCGTTGATTGTATATACCACCGACCACCGATCACCGATCATCGATCACCGATTAGAATTGTTTCTGTAATTATTGTTAATATTATTGTTTTGGTGGTTGCGATTCCATTGCGTGCTGCGTGACGTCGTTGGAGATTTCATCGCCGTCGCGCTGGTACGGAGAGATTGCGTGTTACTGCTGCTGCGTGGCGGTGTCGTTGAAGGATGGCGGCGGGAGTGGAGTTGTCGGATGGAAGAAGCGGCGGCGGAATTGCGATGGAAATTCCAGTGGGCGATGAGGAATCGTTTTCGTCGCCGACGACGTTGCCGAAGAGGCTTCGGCGACGGCTTCGTGGCGCGGAGTGCAAGTCTCCGAGCACGGTGGAGGAAATCGAAGCGAAGCTTCGCGACGCTGATCTTCGCAGACAGGTGTCCTTACTATATATTTTTTTCCGTTCTGAAACTGTGTGTTTGTTTGGTTTGGTGAGAAAGTTTAGGGTCTTGAAATTGAATTTAGAAATGGTTTTCACTTTTCTGTTTGATGGTTTATTTTTTTTTTGCCCCTTGCTTATTTTTTTTTTGCCCCTTGCTTATTTTAACCACGTGTAATTAGTTACTAATTATTATATATTATTTTAATAATTTAATTATTTTGTAATGAACCTGATGTTCTGGAAGATAAGTGAGTATGTAGAGATTAATCTTATTTGAGACTTTTATTTTGGGTTTGTATAAAGAATTATTTACTTTACTCGATTCATCGGATTGTGGAAAGAGTTATACGGTTCGTTTGTTACTGCTATGTTGATTCATTGTTGTCGTGAATTTATTTTTTTCTTCGTTTTCTAGCTTTATCTTCAAGGTTGTTTCTGTGTTAGGTAGGATACTAGAAGCTTCTCTTTTTCTATTCGAATTTTGATTCGCACTCCTTTGATGGTGGTACTTTTTTCAAATTTCACATGGGTCTCTTTTTTCTGATAACTTTCGTTTGGGTTAGTACCATGTATGGGTTGTAAGTTTTTTAGCTTTCGTCATTAGCATTGATTGGAGTCCTAATTATGCTTTAGTATATGTAACATTTGGTTTTTTTCATTCGTGATTATCTTGTGCCCGTACTGTTTTATTCACACTTGGGGATGCCAAAGATAATTACCGTTTCTTTCTTGACGTTCTATTCTCTGTTTCTTTTTCTTACATTATTACGTGTCTAACTGTTCTTATTTTATTTTTCTTGCCTCTGATCAGAGTTTCAAAATTTTTAGTTTTAAGATCCTTTGTTCGATGAGAGTTTCTCTCTATTTATCGAACTTCTCTTGGTTGTAGAAATACTATGAGAAACTCTCAAGTAAGGCACGTGCAAAGCCAAGAAGTCCCTCAAGATGTTCATCCCAGGAAGATGATCTTGGTCAGAGACTAGAAGCAAAACTGCAGGCTGCTGAACAGAAGAGGTGGGTCTTGTAAACATGTACTTTTTATACGCTCGTGTTATATTAGTGTTTCTTTTTGTTGCCAACGGCCAGGGTGTGTTTTTGTTGTTTCATGCAGTAAAACCACTTTGCTTAAAAAAATACCTTTCTTGATCATTCATCAGCTATTAAAAGCAACAATTGGAGTGATTCACACTTGTAAATTTTTAGTTTAAACTGTGGGAGGTAGCATTTATATGTAATTTTTTTCGGAAATTTCAGGAGCTTCTCTCCCTAGTTTCTAGAAAAAAACTTTGACTGATTTTTTTTGTTTTTTATTTTCTCAAAAAACTCATCCATTTATCATAAACATATTTGATATTTATTTTTAATATAAAAACTTGTTTCTAAGAAAAAAAGTTAGATAAATGGGCCCAATTCCAATCATAAAATGGTAATATTGGTGTTGTGTCCGTGTTGGAATTGGATTGTCAGTCCTTGGAGTTACTTTTTTGTTTTCAACAAACTACATTTATTTATGAAGCCTGTATTATTTGTGTTACATCCTTCTACCGGGGAACTTTATATAATTTATAAATTTGATTATCATGCAGTTAAACATTATGATCTTTCTGATATTTTTTGTATTTCAGTCTTGATTGGTAATTGCGAATCTAATTAGAAAACAATTTCCTTATGTTCAGGAATAGTTAAACAATCAATATAGTTTTATCAAACATCGAATTCGTATGCTTTGGTTTTTCCATTGATAATTATAAATTTATTTCTTAATTCTGAAAGTTTGCTTCCACCATTAACTATTTAACATGATTTTAGCGACTGCCCCCCAATGGTTTATTTTCAAATTATTTGACATCCTTTGTTATTTGTATATTATTTACTTAGGTTGAGCATCTTGACTAAGGCCCAGATGCGTTTAGCAAGACTGGATGAATTGCGTCAAGCAGCAAGAAATGGAGTTGAAATGCGCTACGAGAATGAACGTGTGAAGCTTGGTACAAAAGTTGAGTCACGTGTTCAGCAGGCAGAGGCTAATAGGATGCTTATCCTCAAGGCTCATAGACAAAGAAGGGCTTCTCTTAGAGAAAGGTCATCTCAAACATTGATGAGAAGGATGGCTCGAGAAAGCAAATATAAAGAGTGTGTACGTGCTGCAATTCACCAAAAACGAGCTGCTGCTGAAATGAAACGACTTGGATTGCTAGAAGCTGAGAAAAAGAGGGCACAGGCTCGAGTCTCACAGGTGATACATGTGGCAAAGTCAGTATCTCACCAGCGTGAGATTGAGAGGAGGAAAAAGAAGGATGAGTTGGAAGATCGATTGCAAAGGGTATGGTGTTCACTTGAAGCTCCTTTTTTTTTCTTTTTCTTTTTCCTTTTGGAGTTGGGGTTTGGTTGATTTCTGGTGGTCCACAATGCACTTGTTAAGTCTCTGAAATTATATTGGTTAGGCAAGAAGACAAAGAGCTGAATATCTCAGGCAGAGGGGAAGACTGCGTGACTATGCCCATGAGACTCGGAATAGAATGTCAAAGCAAGCAGAATATCTTTCCAGAAAACTAGCAAGGTTTATTTGCATTTAAATATTGATATATCTTTGTGAGGTCATGTAGAAAGCTTTACTAATATCACTGTCTGATGTGGACATTTGCAATCTTATCAATGTCTTACACAGTTGTCATTTTGGACAGGAGGAGATTTGAACTAAGCTAAAAATTTAGTGTAGGATAAATTTAGTATTTGAAGTTTTTCCTTCATCAGGAAGATGCCTTAAAGGATGTATTTGAGTTGCTTTTTGCTAGATATTACTGTAAGGAAAGGGTCTCCTAACTTTATTTTCTTACTTAAGGTGCTGGAGGCGGTTCCTGAGGCAACAGAGAACAACGTTCACCTTGACAAAAGCATATGATGTGCTGGGCATTAATGAGCAATCTGTTAAGTCGATGCCATTTGAACAGCTTGCTCTTCTGATCGAATCAACTTCTACCCTTCAGACTGTGAAAACTTTACTTGACCGGTTTGAGAGCCGCCTCAAAGTGTCTACAGCAGTTGCTCCTGCCAATGATTTGTATAGCTTGGACAACATTGATCACCTTCTTAAACGAGTTGCTTTCCCCAAGAAAAGGGCTACTCCCAGGAGATCTGTGAGAAGCAGAGGGGCAATGAAAGTAGATTCAGTCAGAGAGTCAAACAATAGCTTATCTAGGTCGTCAAGATATCCTGTGAGAGTTGTTCTTTGTGCTTATATGATATTGGGTCATCCAGATGCAGTGTTCAGTGGAATGGGAGAACGTGAGATTGCTCTAGCCAAAGCTGCACAAGAGTTTGTTCAAATGTTTGAGCTGTTGATGAAGATTGTATTAGATGGGCCTGTACAGAATTCTGACGACGAGTCTGAATCAGCAGCCATGAAGCGCTGTACCTTCAGATCTCAGCTTGCTGCTTTTGATAAAGCTTGGTGCTCATACTTGAATTGTTTTGTGGTATGGAAGGTTAAGGATGCTCGATCACTGGAGGATGATTTGGTAAGAGCTGCTTGCCAGCTTGAAGCTTCTATGATTCAAACTTGCAAGCTAACTCCAGAAGGAGCTGGTGGTGATAAGCTTAGTCATGATATGAAAGCTATTCAGCGTCAGGTAATGTTCCACATCAATAGTTGAGTTTGTTTGTGAATTATATCTGTTGTTGATTAGCCTTTTTGATCAGAACATTAATGATTTTAAAAAACTGTCTGTGTAGAATAATAGATACTATTGGAAATTCTTCGTAGACTAAAGATAAAACTAATTTACAATATCTTTTACAAACCGGTTTCTAAGGACGAGTAGACTTAAATTTACTTTTTAATAGATACAAATTTTGGTTCTTATTGAGTACAATTTTTCACTTGCTTACCCGTTCTCAAATAATGTTTCGTGATGTTCATTGACTTAATCGGATGAGTATATTCAAATTTATAGGTGTTTCTTCCCTTGACAGCTTTCTTATCTTTGTACCTATGCTTGGGCTTATCTTTCTTTTTGCAATTAATTCAGGTCTCCGAAGATCAAAAACTTTTGAGAGAAAAGGTGCAGCACCTGAGTGGAGATGCCGGTATTCAGCGCATGGAGTCTGCACTCTCTGAAACAAGATCTAGATACTTTGGAGTGAAGGATGACGGGAGTCCTGTGAGGTCTCCAATGATTCCTTCTGTGACTGCCAGCCCAAGCCCACTATCTCCTGTCACCCACTCAAGTGAAATAAATATTTCAGATGAGGGTAATAACCATAGGACAAGCCGAGTAGTCCGCTCCCTCTTTAAGGAGACAAATACTTCTCCTGGAGAGTCTAGCTTCTCTTCTCCCAGAACCATTTCAGATAGTCAGCTCGGCACTTCCTCTGAAAAGCTACTGGCAGATAATAAGGTTCTTGTAAATGAATTTCTACACGACCATCAGTATAGTGTTACTAATGGTCTTGATGTCTCTGATCACAATCAAAACAGCATTGAGGTCAGTACATGTTTCATCCCTAATCTCTGATGACGTTACTTTGAATTCTGATTCACCCATTTTTTTATCTTCCAGGGGAAAATAAAACAGGCAATGGAGAAGGCCTTTTGGGATGGTATCATGGAATCTGTTAGGGGGGACCAGCCCAACTATGATCGGATTGTTCAACTCATGGGAGAGGTTAGGGATGAAATTTGTGAAATGGCTCCAAAAAGCTGGAAGGAGGATATTTTTTCTGCCATTGATTTAGAAATTCTTTCTCAGGTAGCTTCTATATTCTCTTCTTGCGGTCTGTGAATCAGTGTTATTAAATATTCGGTATAGCGGCGTCATGGCGGAATGCGGTGGCGGTTTTTCAGCCGACCGCCACCACATGACGGTGGCGAATCGGATTTTACGTGGCGGTCCGTGGCGGCCGATTTCCGTTAGGACAGATCGGAAAAGGCGGAAAAGCGCGCAGCAGCGCGCGCTGCGAGCACGGACGCGCACCGTGCACGGAGCCGCTGCGTGGGCGGCGGCCGCAAATACACGGCGGTTGTAGATGATCGACGGTCATGGAGACGCGGCTCACGGAGACGCGGCGGATGGAGGTGCGGCTGCGGAGGAGGTGGCTGGCTACGTAACCCTAAATTAAAGTGATAATAATTGGGCCTTACCCAGCCCAGTTAATTTAACAACTTAACCCATAACAGTTATATTAACGGCTATAATTTAAATTCTAACCCTTACAATTTAAATTTAATTGTTGTAGCTTAAATTTAAGGTATAATTTAAACTTTTTAATGCTTAACTTCTTAACTGAATTAATTTTTTATCCTGGCTATATAACCTACTGTTCACAATTTTTTTATCTCTTTTACCATTCATTACTGAGTCACAATTTTTTTTATCTCTTCTACCATTCATTACTGAGTCACATGGAAGAAGAGTCAGATAGTTAAAAATTTAGAATAGACATAATAATATTATTAGTTATGATAGTCTCTTTTATTACTTTGGCAATACAATTATATTTCTGTATTTTGTAAATATTTATATGTATGTATTATATTTTTTTCAATAATGGTTTCCATTATAAAGTTATAATGGATTTTTGGATTCTCTGATATTTTCCCTTGTCAACATTGCCTGTGATGGCTATTAGATGCATGATTAGCGTATGCCTAATAACATTTTCTCATTTTCTGACAACTTCTGCATATATGAAGGCGCTGAAATCAGGTAACCTGGATGTTGATTATCTTGGCAAAATTCTTGAGTTTTCACTCGTGAGTTTGCAGAAGCTCTCAGCTCCAGCCAATGAGGAGATGATGAAGGCCACTCACAAGAAACTATTTGATGAATTGGGTGAAATATGTCAATCAGGGGATGGTTCAAACAATTCTTGTGTTGTAGCCTTGGTGAAGGGCTTGCAATTTGTATTCGAGCAGATTCAGGTCTGTCTGTTTAGCCTTTCTTTATTTGTGCTCTTTGCTTAATTTTATCTGTAGCTAAAATTTATTTGGTCATTATGTCAATTTTTTCTTCTGCTTATGAATTATGGATGCTTTTCTGAAAGCATTCAGTACCACTGCTTTGTTAAGCAATTAAATTTTACTTGATCAACACATTCATGTTTTTCCGTTTCTTTACTAAATTACGAATTTTGGATGCTTCTAATGTAATAAATTCTCTGAAATCACTTGAATACAACTGCTTTCAAGTGTAGTTGTCAGAGTTAGGTGTAATGCATTGAATAGCTTGAGATGTGTTGCAATTTGTTAGCCATGAAGATAAGCATAATCTTTCTAACAATGTTTATTTGTTTGTAAGTTGTTTTTGATTATTGTGATCTTTAGGAAGCTCGAATCCATATTTTTTGGATACTTTTTTCCATTGAACATACCGAGTTTGGATCTTGTTGTGTGGACTTTATTTTGAAGATATCCAGCATGGACATTTTGTAGCTTGAAAATTTCTTACTTTGCTTTATAATTTGTGTGACATGATTAATTCTTATGACAGATTCTTAAGAAAGAGATAAGCAAGGCACGAATAAGGTTAATGGAGTCTTCGGTGAAGGGTTCTACTGGTCTTGACTACCTCCGGAATGCCTTTGCCAACAAATATGGATCTCCTTCTGATGCCAATACTTCTATTCCTTCCACACTGAGATGGATTTCATCTGTTTGGAATTGCAAAGATCAGGAATGGGAAGAATATGTGAGAACCTCGGCAGCATTGGCCTCTAATTCATCCCAAGAATTGCTTCCTTCAACTACTCTCAGAACTGGGGGGAATATTTTACTCAAAACAACTGGCAGTCCGATGGTCCTTCCACTTGATTGTGCCAATGCTAAAGGTTCTAAATTGAAAAACTTTGATTCTCTATCCTTCAATTGGCTTTAACGATGTTCTTTCTGCTTGAAGCAAACACTTATTTTGACACCTACTTGTATGTTATTTGATCAGGTGATGAACAGCCAGAATGCAAAGGAGAACCTGTTGATCTGGTTGTGAGACTTGGCTTGTTAAAATTAGTTAGTGGAATATCTGGTTTGACTCAAGGTGATCTACCAGAAACTTTATCTCTTAACTTCTCAAGGCTGAGGTCTGTTCAGGCTCAAATTCAGAAGATTATTGTGATTTCTACAAGGTAAAACATAGTTGTGCTGAGATGTCTTCACACTGTCTTAACTGAATAATTTATGCTGGTCACGGCACAATATTAATCGTTATTTACCGCGTGCATACATTTTACTAATATTCTCTATATTTTGGGAATGGCAGCATTCTTATTCGCAGACAGATTGCTGTGAGTGAAAAGACAGTTGCTAGCCCTGCAGATGTGGAAAGCTTAGTGTCTAAGTGTGGAGCAGAACTGTTGGATCTCCTAGATCGTGTTGAAGATGCTGATATAAACGATATAGTGGAAGTGATATGCAATTTGCCGAAAATAGAGGGTGAAGAAGCAGGGAAAGTTGAGTCAAGAAAGATGGTTGCTGGTAGGATGGTAGGAAAGAGCCTACAAGCTGGGGATGCTGTTTTTGAGAAGGTGTCTAATGCTGTCTACTCAGCTTTTCGTGGGGTTGTGCTTGGGGGAAGTGGGGCCAGTGGGAGGAAATTAGCAGAAATGGCTCTCACAAAAGTTGGGGCTGCTTTTCTGACTGACAAGCTAGTGGAAGCTGCTACTGTTTTGATTGTGGTAGCCATTGTTTCAGTTGATGTTCATGGGCCATGGTATAAATATTTGGCTGATAACATGTGATATATTTGGTAAGTACATTCATAACTCACGTTTGTACATAGTAAAGTTGTAAGCTGTGTATCTTATGTTAGGTTTGTAGTAGAATTCTTTTTAATGTAACAGACAGAAATGTATATATATGTGTCTATCTGAATCCATTTAACCTTAAATTGCTAATATATGATTGGATCTTGAACTTCTTATTACATCACTAATTTCAAATATTCTCTGCAAGTAAGGCTATCAAAATCAAATGATAAGCAGCCAAAATCTGAAATTTCAGAGGTGGTCACTTTACTAATTTTGCAATTTGACTATTTTTAGATGTCCTTTATTATACCTATAATTATTTTGTGTAATGTTATTTAGGTATACGATTTATTATTTAATTTTAAAAAATATGCGATTTTAACGACGAAGACCGGAATAAAAACAAGTGGGCTCTTCACAATGTAATTAAGAATAAGTAGATATTTAGGTCCCACAATAGAATAAGAGCGAAGAAAGGATGAGAAAAAAAAAAGTTGTGAGAATTGTTTTTGACATTTATTCTTTTTTTTGTTGATAGATTAAATATTCATCAATAAAATAATTGTTAATGGATAAATCTACGAAGTAGACAAATGAAACATTTTTGTTCTATATCTATTATGATTCAAATTAAAATTTATCTAATAAACTATTTTGGCAATCCTAAAACTAGCGAATAAATATATGATTGTACGTATAAGACTCTTTCACTAAAGATATTAATCGTGTGTTTTAACATTACACTAATATTTATAATAAGAATAATTATATGGATATGTTCTCAAGTCTTATCATATTGCACAGTTTTTTATTAACGTTTACAATGATTTTCTTTGTAAAGAAACATGGTGTAATATTTTCGAACTTAGTATCAACCACTTTTGCGGTATATTTAAATGGTATATAATCATATTTATTCATCCTTAATCACTTTGACGTAAAATTAAATATGCATATTTGTTGATTAATTCATAAAAGAGTATATTGGTTACTAGTTCGCAATACTTTAGACAAATTAAAAATAATGCAACACAACGCCAAACTCTAATATGTATTCCATCAAATGGACATTGAGTTCAAGACATCTTAATAGTTACATTCATCTCTTCCAACCAGAATAATTAAAGGTTTTCGCTTTCTAGACTAAAATATTCCCACACGTTTCATTCTTTATGATCAATTATAAGACTAATTTTCAAATGATATATTTTATGAGAATCAAACTCAATCATTTTCCCGTAGACTCAAGTTTTGTCGACTAAGCTACACTAGGTCGGTACTACATCACATTCATCCTTTGACAATTTGTATTTATTTTTGCAATTTTTTAGGTAAATTTATCAAAAGAATTAAATTAGAGGGAAACAATTTTGATAGGATGTATTATGAAAAAACCTTCAATTGAAGATGTCACCTTTACAATTTCACTATTTTTTACAAGTAAAAGTGCCGAAGTTATCCATAGATTTCATCACTAAATTAAATTCGCACCTCTTCACCAGCACAAGTTAGTCTTGACAACTTTGATAGTGGTTTATAAATAAAGTTTTCCTCGATGATCTGCGTATAATAGTTATCTTCCACTCGTACGATGGAAACCATAAATTACAGCAAGTTTGATATACATAATTCCGAGGGGTATAACAATAATATGATTGTCATATATCATTTCAAGATGTTGTCCATTGATGTAGTACTTTCCCATCATCATTTTTACAAGTCACTTGATCTAATGCATCAATTTCTATGAGGTCAAAATCTAGGTCTTCGTCATGGCATCCATGAAAATAATCTTCCTCTGCAGAATCATATATCACAGTTTTTCTACTTTGTCTCTTTATAGTCCTTTTTTTAGAACGACCTGTACTATTGGTGAGAGGGTCATCGTCCTCAGCATTTGCATGTGGAGATCCATTTCGTCTCCTTTTGGCAGAATCTGCACTGCCTTTGCTGCCGCTACTGGCTTTGTCCAACTTGTAATATTCATTTATGGTATTCTCAATGGTTTCCAGTATCTTATCCCCATACTTGCTTACCTTTGCCCTGTGTTAAACCAAATTAATTAATGCCTATTCACTAATAAGGAGACGACTATTCTCAGAACGAACTTACTTGCCAATGCCATTGATATCGAGTAGTTCTTCTTTTGTTCTCGGTACTCTCTTGCTTATCTGCTGCAACGTGGCATTACTAAATAGAAACAACAGATTATCAGATGCCTTTATCAGGAGTAGTTATAACACATACATCATATCATGTAATAATGCGGAAATGGATTTATTCTGCCAATTTTAAATTTCAATTGCATTCTTTATAATGCTACGCAAGAGTAAATGAATACTAAATGGGGATATCGTTACTTGTATTACTAAAAGAAAATGTCTAATATATTACCCAAATATGTGGTGAGCAAAAACACTCTCTCCAGCTTCTTTAACGAGAGTTGTCCTCAACATACGCAGAGCAGTGTATAACTTGGCTGAAAGATTCTGAAGCAGATTTGTCTTTAAATATAATTCAAAAACAGTTAGATATTTCAACAAACGAACTGAGAAATAACCCATTTTATACCAAATCCACTTCAGTTTGAGGCTGAGGAGTGTCAATTGGAATAATATTCTGCTTCCCAGATGTCAAAGAACCCTTGGCTGGAGTTGCATCAGATTTCCCTGGTTTTGATGCCTTTACAGATGATGGAAATCTACAGCAGTTGAAAAATTCCACTAAGTAGAATATGAACAGAGAAAAACAAGCGTGTATTGTGAACTTGAAGCCAGAGAAGGTTTACACAAGTTCAAGCGAAATCAATCTCATATTTATAAAACCCCTCACATAAAAATAAAAAAAATAAAAACTTTAATGAAAAGATGTTCAATCAATGTAAGAATTAGCTCCTTTATCTATATTTAACTCAAATTCATAAAATCGGTTGTAAATTAAAATTTGACCTTACTTATATATTCTTACTTATATACTCTTACTTATATACTGTAAATTAATTTTATCTTTAATTCATGTGGGATCTTCAATACCTTCTAATTCACAAATTTAAGCAAGAAACAACTTAATGAGATTGACAAACCTCAATATAATTCTGTGCCCAGCAAACAGATTACAGACCTTAAGCTCATTTACCTGAAATTTTTTTTAATACTTTAGAAAACAACGCAGTTATAGAAGCTAATTATGTAAACTAACATTGGGAACACTCATTTGAAGCACAATGAGAAAATATTTAAACCGTGGTTAAATTGCAGTATATAACATGAGCATTGATACCTTCAATATTGATGATACCGATCCATAAAAATCACTTTTCTTTACTTCTTCCACAAGAATATCTTCAACAACAAGATGATGCAATATGCGGGAAGCCTCACCCTTAGCTAGATGCTTTCCAGCACCATGAAGTCTCACTGTCTCATGCCGATTTTTTTTTACCTTGTTTTGATGTTAGAAGGACATGATTAAGAAAAGGAGCGGCTATCAAGAACAATAATATATTGCAAAGAATGAAAAAGAAAGAAAACAAAATAAATGCATATTGGCATACCATTTGGCTAAAGGAACCACGATAAACTTCTAATATATGAGATGATGAGAACCTCTGTCCCGTTAGCTTAACAAGTTCAACCTAAGCATAAGTCAACAAAAAAGTAATTGAAACTGTGAACGAGAGGACTCAAATATTACATCATTATAGAAATTCAATAAATGGAGGGATGAAAGAGTATGTTGATAGAAATTGCTTCCAAACCAATTGCTTTGCTATCTCTGTGACATCCTTCTCAATGAAATTTGTGATCTTCAAGCAATTATCACACGTTTTGTGACAAGTTGAAGAATTGAACTTCTCTCCAAAATGAACAAGCTGCAGAAGGCGCCGACAATCAACATCATTTTCACAATAACTAACCTGTGGCAGTTCAAGACAAATATTTAGTGATATAATAACAATAATAATAATAATAATTAGAATTTCAGTTTTTTAAAAATTACCATTCGCATGAGGTTTTCAGTGTTTGTTTCTAGTATGCTTCCTGGATTTATCATATTTGAACGGTTGTATCCAGATGTCATGGGACTTTGCTCTATTGCTCCTTGACTTATCATATGCTTGACTCGTATCTGTAAATATGAAATGCCATTATACATAAGCAATAAAGGGAGGTGAGTAAGGAGATAGGATCTCAGTCATCACTCGTTTCATTTGATTTCCAGTAACATGAATGCTAACTTAGGTTTAATAAACATAGAGATTAATATACAAGAAGTAAAAGGGTTGTAATTGATACTAACATAGTCACTGTAGCTATAATATAATACACAGGATGAACGTTGACCATCTCTACCAGCTCGGCCACATTCCTGAAAGGAAAATAAGAAGCATGCACATAAACCATAGAAGTAAAACCTATATACCTAACATATTTTGATCTTCTTCCAGTACCTGATGATAGCCTTCGATAGATTTTGGGAGAGAGTGGTGGATTACAAAGCGGACATCAGGTTTATTAATACCTGAAATACCAAGTATAAGATATGATCTCATACAATTAATCAATGCAATAGGCAGTAGCAAGGAAATAAATATACCCATTCCGAATGCTACAGTAGCACAAATTATATTGATTTCGTCTTTGCTCCACTGCTTTTGAACAAAGGCACGTTGAGCAGGATCCATGCTACCATGATAAAATGCACATTTATGTCCGCATTCCTGAACAACGAATATAACTACATAATGTATTCACAAGCCGAACGAATAGATATCAGCTTCCACATTAATTTATTTTTCAATTAAAAAATTCAATCAGCTTGTTAAAACTGCGCTCAAAGTGCAGGAAGGTCACCATATTGTACTTATACTTTTATCTTCATTCAGAAACAGCAAAACAGAAGAAACAACATGAACCATGATGAAAAATGAAAGGAAAGCAAGAGCAAGCTAAATATTCACAGCCAATTCAACATATTATACTTTGTAGTTAAATATACAAATATGAAATAATGAGAAGAACTAACCTGTAAAGTGTCAGCGACCTTTTCACAGTCCATCCGTGAAAGACAATAGATAATGCCACATTCATCAAAATGATTCGCTCTAATGAATTTGTCAATGTCGTCCAAACACTTTTTGGTCTTGGGGACAACAGAATACCTGCAATGTTAAAAATGAACATGATTCATCCATTGAAGGTTTACTAAGAAGTCAATTCTTCATTTAACACACCATAGGTTTGGGCGATTAAAACTTTGCCGAAAAACAACGCAGTTAACAAGACCAAGTGCTTGCACGACATCTTCTTTTACACTAGCAGTTGCTGTAGCTGTTAAAGCTAAAACTGGAGTATTTGGGAATTTCTGTTTCAATATACCAAGTCCCTGACGAAATTAAGAGTAACAATTAAAATTGACACTATATTATCATTGATTTGCATCAATTTGAAGGGTACAAAATCCAACCTGATAATCTGGTCTAAAATCATGCCCCCATTGGCTCACACAGTGAGCCTCATCAATTACAATCCTTGCAAGCAACTCGCGATAATGTAAATTCTCTAAGTGTCGCAAAAGATTATCACTTCTGCAGTCAAAATGAAAAAATAGCATTATGAAAGAAATGAAGAATAATGTTTCGTAGAATAGAACAGCTATCAATAATGACACTTACTTGACAACCTTTTCAGGTGTCACATACAATAACTTGTATTTACAGTAATCAGAATTAAGTTCTCGGAGGATCTCCTGCTGTTCAGTCCATTCCATATTGGCACTTAAGTAAGCAGCTGGTATATTTGCCTGTATGCCAAGCCGACTATCAGAAAAACACAAAGCAAAAAAGGGAAAGCATATAAGTTACAAAATCAGTAATACCTGCAATAAGTGCATTATTTGATCCTGAATAAGGGACACAAGGGGAGAAATTACTAATGTTATACCATGACAAATAAGAGCCGGCAACTGCAAGACAAGACCGTCCAAAGTTGTAAGGTTACAGTATTGGTAAAATCTAAACAAATATCAATAAAACCAACAATGAGAAAGGGAAAAGTCCATAACTCAAAAAGGTCTACTGAAAGATCGTATTACCTGATAGGTCAGACTCTTTCCACCACCAGTGGGCATCAGAACAAAAACATCACATCCACTCATTGTGGCATTGATGACCTCTCTTTGATTGGGGCGAAAGGAATGATTTCCAAATACTTTTTTATTATTAACCTATAAGTAAATAAAGAAGTTATTAAGATGAATTACATTCAGTGGAAAGTGACAATAATTCAGTTAAATACCTCTAACTCTTTTGTCCAAGAAAAATCGTGGCTGCTCCAGCGTTTGTCTCCAGAACCTTCAATGTAATTAACTTCAATAATCTTTGGGATGAAGGCGTCCCGCTCCACTGGACCAGATGATATACTATACTTGTCAACAGAAAAAGATGGAAGAGACTGGAATGCTGAATCAAATGTCCCGTTTCCCATATAAGCCTGGGTATCATATCCCTTGGATCCATTACAGGGGGCACTTTGCTGAGGTGTTCCATACACATATGATGTGGATGGTGCCGTGGATGCAGAAAAATGTGACTTTTGCCTTTCCTCATTAAGATTGCCAGATTGAATATATTTTTCTAGTTGCTGAACTTGCTTATTCAGCTGTGACCTAGCATTAGCGACAAAATTTATTTTCAACTCATGTTATTCAATTAAAAAAAAATATGCTGTAAATTTTTTGACGCATAATGATTTAACATAACACAACTATAAATAAAAAAAATATAATGAAGCCTTTGAGCTTTTTTCTTGGATTGTATGTGGTATATATTAGAAATGAAAATGTTAAAAACGCTGTAATTCCAAGGAAAATGCACACCTATCATGGCGAAGCTTTGATATCTGTGTAGAATTGAGGTTTTCACTGTTGTCGAGCAGTTCATTAGAGATTGCAATCAGATTATCCTTCAATTCCTGCAAATGAATTGCTGCTTCAGGGCAAAGCCCTAACTGCATCCAGTTTAAGGATTAGGCTTATCAGTCTGAGAAATAAACGAGGATAACTTGTGAAAGATCAGAATACCTTGTACCCATGTATGCAATCTAAACATAGGTCTGGTGGCAAAACATTATCCCCCTGTCTAGCAAAATCATCTTTATCTGCAGTTGGTGTAATAGGAGGAAGCTTGGATATTGGTGGCTTGGGAGTGCAGGTTGACTGGTATTTCTCAACAATTTGGTCAACATCAATGTTCTTAAAGACAACCAAAAGCAGGATGGAAACAAAGAGAGAGAAATCAGCATCCACATGGATGTAAGTAGTTAGGATAAACTTGACTAGGAAACGATTTATTTTTAAGAAAAAACAACAAAGCAGCCACATAAACAAGGATAAAAGGACATAATTACGGAGTGAATAAAATGGCCAATCCCCCTCGCCAGTTTCCACTTCCCAAAAGAATGGTACAAACTACAACCCTCAAATTGAAATAACTAATATACATTCATCAGCAAACTAGTAATAAAAGACTGAAAGGTAAACTGATTGGTATAAAATTATGTATGAATGTATCTAATAACTTTGGTAAGCCCTTTGATTTTTATAATCAGTTCATTCAACAACAATTAAATCAAGCAAGTTTTAACAAAATGTTTCCCCATATTGTTGGCAGTTCTAACTTGCAAGCCTAGTGAGACCCAAATAAATTTGACTCATTTAAATTAATCAAAGTGTAATAAATTACCTCAAGTATGTTATCATCATCAACATCTCCAGACATGCAGTTGGAAGACTTGTTGATTTGGTCTATGTACTTACTATGATTGCTCACTGAACCATCCAAACCCCTAGAACTATGACTGCTAACAACTGGAGTAGCAGTGACATCAGGACACGTACGGTTGTCATTCTCATAGCCTCCATACAAGGGAGTTGTTCTCGTATTCTCATGAATCTGCTGAGTAACCTTGACAGTTTTTCCGGGCTGTACATAGTTCCTACTAGAATTTTGTAGACTTAAAAGAGCATCCCAAGCCTATCAGGAATTGGTTCAACAGAAGTCATTGCAAATCATAGAAGTCTCAAGTAAGACCATTTATATTCACAAACTACTCGCTTACATAAAAACATTTATACTAGTATACCTTGTCAAATTGTACTCTCTGTGAAAATTGAACATTTTCACTTGGTCGAAATACAAACCTGAAAGAATTAAAGCATTAGAGAGCAAGTTGAAACTGAGCTGAAATCCATAGTAACCTAGCATATCAAGTTCCACAAAAAAGCACAGCCACAGTTGACAAAGTAAACAAAAAAAAAAAAAAAAAAAAAAAAAAAAATCAAATCCATTCAGAGATTCTCTCAGCACTGACCAGCAAAAAGTGGAGTAAGAAGGTCATAATCCAAGATGGTAACTTTGAAATGAAACAGATTTAAACCAACATCTACCACGTTATACTGCTGTGTTAGCAAAGCCGATTGAAGTAAATGAAAATTTAGACAAAATAAAATGACTTGGCAGCCTCTAGGAACGAAATTGCTCTCCTGTACACGCACAAAACTAAGAAGCCCCAAAGCCTAGTCATTCCACGAAAAACCTAAATCCCACCGTCTAGGAACTTTAGAAATGAAACTCTGAACTAACTGGCAATACAACAAAGCCCAAGAATGAATGAGTGTAGAAGTAATAGACATACCCAGCAGTCCCAGGGTTTGGTTCTTGGTGGCGGGGCTTCTTAGGTGGAACAGAGAACAGAAAATTAGAGCTCAAAAATTTCTCTTGGGAGGAAAAATTGTTGTGAGCATTGGCATGCTGCAACCAGCTCTTGTTATTCTCTTTAACAATCCAAACTGAATTGGCTTCACTGTGAACATTGAAAACCTTATTAGGGACTAACTATAAATGATGAAGCACAAATAAAGCGAAATGAAGCAGCAATACCCTTCTCTCATTTGAGTAGCAACCAAACAACACATTCCCTGCAGAATCGGAATTCAATTTGAATTAAGACGACATACTCTCAGCGACACGACGCAATAATAATGCACATTGTAATGGAAGTAGAGCGATGCGAATGAAAACCCTAGAAAAGTGATTGCAGAGAAAAGGTAGCCATTGGAACAGAGAGATCCAAATAATTGTCGAAAGAGAAGAGAATTCGAAAGCATTGGCGGGATTTTTTTCATTTTATCAAATCTAGGTCAGCAAAATCTTTCATGTTTTTCTTTTCTTTTTTTTCTTTTTTATAAACCAAATAAAAAAAAATTGCATAAAAAATGTTAACGAAAATGGCAGAAGAGGGAAACTTAAAAAATTTAAACTTTTGTTTTTAAAAATCAATCTTTTACTTTCTCGTAAAACATATATGGAAAGTTAAAATTTCCATATTTTTAATCCAACGTCATTCAATTATCTTTTAATACATCATTTTTAAAAAACATAAACTTTTACAAAAATTAAATTAATAACTTTTATACGGTTTAAAGAACCATTCATCAATTTCAAAATAAATAAAACTTAAAAATAGAGACTAAGTCTTATAGTTTAACCATTTTAAATTTTTGTTTATTTATTTTACAAGTAAAAATATTTAATTTTATCTATTATTTTATTTAAATTGAATCTTTATTTATATATTTTTAAAAGTTTAAATTTTATTAATCTTTCAATTTAATCATGTTTTCTATTTTTAGTTGGGTGTAATTTTTCATACAGTATTGTGTAACATTTTTGTCTCTCTAAAACGGTAAATATGAAGGAAGAAGAAAGATTTTTATCTGTCAAATTGAAAATGAAAGGAAAAGATAGCTAAAGATGATAAGAAAATATATTAAAATATAAATAATAATAATAATATAAAACATTTAAATAAGTTAGGATATTAGCTAATAACTTGTAAATGACAAATTAAAAACTGACTGAATAAATTATTTGAGATAGTTTACAATACATTTTTTTAAATTTCAGAGTAGCTTGTAAGTTTGGGTTAATATATCAAACTGGTGTAATTTTTTTTTTTAAACCTATCAAAATTGATAAATTTTTAAAATTTTATAGGAATGGGATGATTTTAAAATGAAGAAATTGTACAAGTAAGACTTTTTTATTTTTTAATATTTTTAGTGGAATTGTGATCTATTTTATTAGTTTAATTTGAGCGGTGTTACTTTCAAGGAATGAATGGCGAGCAGTGAGTCTCAGCTTCTCCGTCGCCACTTCGATTACGGCGGTGCTCAGGTGAGTCAACCACCATCACTTCACTTTTTCATTTTCTTCTTCTCATAAACAACAAATTCACCAATGCAAATAACTCATTCAACAATCACAAACCCAAATTCCATTAAATTAAAAAAAAAATCCATTGACACGTTATTTTTCTGCATGTGTGTCTTTCCGATGGCAGGTACCACCCCTTTTCAGGAGGAGTGTGAAGTTCCCATTTTGGAATTTAGTGCATACCAACACCGTTTCTATTCCAAAGAATCATCTGAGTCTAAGGGTGAAGATGCAAGCGCAAGCGGATTTGATAATGAAGCCCGTTTCTGACAGCAAAATCCCGCACGTGCTAACTGTTGCAGGTTCTGATTCTGGGGGTGGTGCTGGAATCCAAGCTGATCTCAAGGCTTGTGCTGCACGCCGGGTTTACTGTTCCACTGTCATTACTGCTGTTACTGCACAGAACACTGTTGGGGTTCAGGTTCAATTTGATTTTCAATTTCATAATAATCATAATGACAACTCTTCTGTTTCTTTTTAGCTGGGAGAGATTTAGAAACAAAAAAATTACTCAACTTGATTTCGTGCATGTTGAGTTGGCTTATGTTATTCTGTGTAAACAAAAAGGTCATCAAGTTGGGATAGTTCAAGGCTTATTCATACAATGAAGTGTGGTGTGGTCAACTGGGTCTGTTAGTTTTGTTGGCAATCGATTAAAAGACTGAGTTTTTAATTTTATGTGGTCCTTTTGTTACCCCTTTTCTAAAATCCGCGGCAATTGCTAGGGTGTGAACATTGTACCTGAGGATTTTGTGGCAGAGCAGTTGCAGTCTGTGCTTTCTGATATGCATATTGATGTGGTAAGTCAAAATAGTGACTGTAACAGTTATTAGGAAGCAGGATTTATAAGCTTATCGGGCATGTTGGTGTGTTCAAACAAGCAAGTTCTCCTTGATACACCCTGATTTCTAGGTTAATGGTGTTTGCTATTCTTTTTTTCCATTTGATTAATTATGCTATGTCTTTAGGTCAAGACAGGCATGCTTCCCTCTCTTAATATAGTTAAGGTTCTCTGTCAGGCCCTTAGCAAATTTCCAGTCAAAGGTATTCACTTGTACAAAAAAATTCTAATGTATTTGTTCAATTGCTATTGGAGTGATTCTGTACTGACTTCCTTTTTGCTGAAGGCAGCTCTCGTGGTTGATCCTGTTCTGAAATCTTCCAGTGGGGATGTACTTGCTGGTTCTTCTGTTCTTAGTGGATTTCTGTATGTGTTTCTGAACTTGAACTGTACTGTTTTTGTTTGACATGAGAGTATTTTTCATATTCTTCAACTTGATTTGGATTCTATTTAAAATCCTTTGATTATGTAGTAGCCTGATGCTTATTTTTCTGTGTTATGAGTTTCTGCTTATTGGTTTCTACTGTTATTGATGGATAACATTAAAAAAAATGATATATTTAAAATTCAGTTTTATTTTCATCCTTGTTACGGTCTCTAAAATGATTTCAAAATTCAAATTTATTACAAAGCCTGTAGGAAATCAGTTCAATTTATTTATTGGATACTGAATGCAGGGGGGAGCTGCTTCCCATGGCTGACATTGTAACCCCAAATGTAAAAGAAGCATCAGTTTTACTTGGAGGTGTACCACTGAAATCAGTTTCTGACATGCGTACTGCTGCCAAATTGATACATGATTTCGGCCCTAGGTTTGTTACTATTTAATCTATTTGAGTATTTGGTTCCAATCTAACTAAATGGTTTCTTAAAACTATTTTTTGCCTCTTACTGATCATTAATCTTTTTTGTAGGAATGTACTCGTCAAGGGTGGTGACCTCCCTAATTCGATAGATTCGGTTGATGTATTCTTCGATGGTGAGGTTCAAGTCTTTAATTCTGAGACACTATAGACATAAACAAAATCTATCAGACATAGCAACCCTTTGCTAATGTATATACAAATCTTTTTTTAAAATGAACTCCGTTTCGATCTTGGGTTTTGCAGGTGAGGAGTTCTACGAGCTTTGTTCACCACGTGTAAATACTCGCAACAGTCATGGTACTGGTTGTACCTTAGCATCATGCATAGCAGCAGAGCTGGCAAAAGGTTCATCAATGCTTTCTGCAGTTAAGGTTTGTTCAACTATCTCAATTGATTTGATAATAATATTGAAGGATCTCATTGGGCAATGCCCATGATTTACTCCCCTTTTATTCTTTCTGTAATATAAACAGAAAAGGAACAAATGTAAATAACAGATATTGAAAGATGGAATATGCTATAATTCTGATCATTTTTCTTATTTGGATTTTGGCAGACGGCTAAACATTTTATTGACGTTGCCTTGGATTATAGTAGAGACCTGACAATTGGAAGGGGAGTTCAAGGACCTTTTGACCATTTTTTGGAACTTAAGAATATCAATCAGAGTTCCTCGAGGCGGAATATGTTCAAACCAAGTGACTTGCTTTTGTATGCTGTAACGGATTCAACTATGAATAGGAAGTGGGGCCGTTCTATTGCTGAAGCTGTTAAGGCTGCTGTAGAAGGAGGTGCTACCATTGTTCAATTAAGGTTTGTTTATTCAAATATGCTTTGTTTTTTGTTCCACCGTATATATGTTACAGAATATCTGAGATTCCTTATCGTCAGTATTTTGACAGTAGATAAAATTCTGTGATTTAATATTCCAGGCACCCTATTCTAAAGATCTGGAAATTACTATTCGTTTTTTGTTTTTTTATCGTGAACAATCTTAACCTTACTCTTTGAATTTTTTGTTTATTTCCTTCTCTCTCATCCCCTTCTCCGCCCTAATGGAAAAAATATTAAGCACCCAATATTTATTGGCTGAATAGTTGAAGTTTAGCTGATTGTTACATCAGAAATTATTTTGTTTTATTGTGTCCGGTTTTTATTTGTTGTATTTGAAGTCTGCTTTATGGTGTTTACCTCTCCAAAGTATATGCTATGATTCCACTTCATATTTATATCTTGCAACAAATCGGCATGTATACAGGTCTTGTTGAAATTTGTGTTGCAAACTTTCTTGTACTGATGTATTTATCTGTCTAAGATCAACTAATCTAATTCAGATAATTTATCATCACCAAAATCTCTCTACTCCACTTCTTTGGCCACATCTGAACTCGAACTTAACCTATTACATAACGTTAAACGTCACTGGCTGTCTATGTAACATAGCGCCTTCCATGAAAAAAAAGTATGGTATCAGAATTGAAGTGACGTTAGGCTAGAAGCATTCAGCCGAGACAGTAATTTCCGTCGTTCCCTGATTACCAATTTATGAAGTGAATCCCCTGATCAATGCTTGATCATAATTTGTCATTTAATTACACTTATACTCTCGATTCTAGAAATGTTTGTTTGGCAACTTTAATTGAAGTGTATGATGATGCATGCTTAATTTTTACTTCCTGTTAAGAGTGGAAAACATCCAAAATATCTTGATTTTGATTATCTAAATATTAGCTTCTATCTTCCCTTATTATTTCATCATTTGTTTCTTATTTAATTAAGAATTAAAAGTCTACCACACATATTTGAAGCACAACAGAAACTCGGTCAATACTTAAATCTCCAGATTTTCAACAGGCAGCAATTATTTTAGCCTGATTTACGTCTGACTTTACAGGGAAAAGGATGCTGAGACACGGGATTTTCTTGATGCTGCCAAAGTATGCCTTGAAATATGTCGTTCCTATGGAGTACCATTACTGATAAATGATCGTATAGATGTGGCCATTGCTTGTGATGCTGATGGTGTTCATGTTGGTCAGTCTGACATGCCAGTACGTCTTGCAAGAAGGCTGCTTGGTCCTGAAAAGATAATTGGTGTATCATGCAAGACGCCTGAGCAAGCCCACCAAGCATGGATTGATGGGGCTGATTACATTGGTTCTGGTGGTGTATATCCCACAAATACAAAAGCAAATAACCGTACTATAGGCTTAGACGGCTTGAAGGAAGTGTGTCAGGCCTCTAAACTGCCTGTGGTAGCAATTGGTGGCATTGGTCAGTCAAATGCACGTGCGGTCATGGAAATTGGTGAACCAAAGCTGAAAGGGGTTGCTGTTGTCTCTTCTCTTTTTGACAGGGAATGCATTTTGACTGAGACAAGAAACTTGCTCTCCTTAGTAAGTTAGGCAGCATTATTGATACAATGAATATGCCCCGAATGTGGGAGCAATTTTGTTTAGCTCTCGTCAAGGGAGTGACAGAACATTTGGGTTGCTTTTCACCTAGGATGGAAATATGCGACTGCTGAGTATTTATGCGCCATGCTAAACTTAAAAAAATCAAAATAAAAGAATTTATGCAATGCTAAACAATCGTGGTGGCAGGACAAAACGTAGTTGGAGGTTCATTCATTGCCTTTTTTGGATGTTCGTCGTACCTGCTGATTTACAGCTTGAATGAGATTTATTGTTAGGTAAAATCTATTCTGCTCTTTGCATTTTGTACCTTTTCTACTGTGCAAAAATAATCAGACAATTTTCAACACCAACGTTTTGCAATGATATATAACGCCTCAGAACTTTTTAATAGACTATTAACAGGTTTTTTACAACAAAATAAATAAAATGCCCTTCAGCCTAAACCTGTTATAATACTTTTCTATGACCAATCTGTTCTTGCTTTCTCTTCCAATTCGAGTGGGGCATTGCAAGCTCTGAGGTAACTTCTTTGGTATAATAAATATTCTTGATGTAAAAGTATATGAATTGGTACAATTCCACACAAGATGAATACTTCTTATTAATATAATGATTACTAGAAGTTGGATACTTTGGTAAAATATCGTACTAGTAAAACAATTTCTTATGGCAGAAGGTTAAGTAGAACTACACTATATTTTTCTGTTAACGAGTGAATTACATAAATTAAAGCTTCTACCACAGTTATCATATAGCCGACAGACATTGCTATAATAGCTGAGAAACAATACACTCAGCATTTTGACCTCCAAACAAAAGCATATGGAAAACATGTGACTCTAAATCCATGCCGCCACATAAATAAGGAGGCGAGTGGAATGGGGAGAAAAAGGACAAGTTAATACTTATAAGATAGTCACTATTAACAACCTTACACAACCTTAGAAAAAAATGTACATTCGTTTATGCGTAAAACTGAATTTTATACATACTAGCAAACACTTACCTTAGTTGAACTAAACCAAGTGCAAAGGAAACCAGAATCTACTGCTCTATCTAAAAATCAACGCTTTTTAACTAACATGAAATTCCCCGCTGGCCTGTGCTTCTTTGACTCTTTTTTCATACTCATCTTCTTCAGGCTCAACCTCTGCTTCTTTTGTTTCATCCTCATCTTCTTCTCCTCCCCAACCAAACCCTCCAATTGACCTGGATGCCGGAGGTGGAACTTTGGCCTCCTCAACAATATTCATGATGTCTTCTATACTCTGAAGAGAAAAGGTTGGATTTTCTTTTCTGTAGTAGGCAGCTTGAGCTACTTCTGTTAATTCTCTAGGCAAGTTCTTTAAAAACCATGGGTGGGACTTGATTTCCTTGATGGTGATTCTCTGCAGTAAATCAATATCTAGAGTGACAATTTATTTTACCACAAAATGTCCACTTGTGAATTGTGATGGGAGGGAAAGAGGGTAGCTTAAGCACTACAGGCCCATATCAGTTCATATCTTAAACTTAGCAAATGACAGAAAAAGACTACCATAATATCACTATGAAATTGTTGAACAATTATGAGCTAACTTCAAGTAATACTTTTGCAGGTAGTATGTGCATACCCTAGCTGGATTTGCCACAAAAATGCGAGATAGCAGATGTCTGCAGTCTTGAGATATGTGAACATAGTCAGGGATCTTGTATTGAACAGCCATAATTCTCTGCACAACAATGTTACAGAGTCAGAAAGTGCAGACATTTAATAAATTGGTCAACTGAGATGGATGATTGGAAGAAAAGTACATTGATGGTTTTCCTAAAATTTTTGGGATCGTCTTGGTCTTCAAATGGGTATGCTCCCACCAGCATTACATAAAGAGTCACTCCACAGGACCATACATCAGCTAACTGAATAGAAACAAAAACAGCATAGAAAAACTAAAAATGAACATCTTTGATGTATCACAGAAAACTCATAAGAAAGAATTAATCTATTTGTGGCCAACATACTTCAAATATTTCCGCTGTCACCTTTGAAAAAAAATTCAGAGCACATCTCATAAATAAGTACAAGATGGCTATATTTTTTAAGAGCATTTTGCATTGAGAAGTCTCTGTGTGGCATCCTTACTCTTATATCATGACAGAAACAAAATTACCTTTCCATCATATTCTCTACGTGAAAGAACCTCAGGCGCAATGTAGGCTGGGGTTCCCACAGTTGACTTAGGCCTTGAATGAAGCAGAGATGACTGGGAAAATAAAAGATTATCAGATGCAAAACTTATAAAAAAATGACTTAGTAATTTATTAAAGCAATTGGCATTGATATCGCTCCATAGTCGAACCTTAGAATAACCAAAATCACAGATTTTGAGCCTTGGAGCAGGGCTGCCATCCAATAAGGTGTTCTCAAGCTTCAAGTCTCTATGACAGATTTGCTGCAAAAGAAAGAACTTACAAAGAAAATATCCGCACAGGAAGCCAAAAACAAATTACCATCCGAAACAACTCATTCCCAATATAATTATTCTACTCACCATGGAATGACAGTAGCTAACTCCTGAGATGAGCTGCTGGAAGAAATATCGAGCCTGGAAAAGTAGGAGATCACAAGAATGAGAATCAAACTATAGAATCTCCAAGCACTCAGTTGCTAACAGTGAAGTAGGGGAAGGAAGATAAGTAGCTTCATGCCTTTAATGAGTACAGAAGTGGAAAAGAATTGGTAGACAAATGAAAGGTACTTAAGCCTCAAATTTAATAGCTAAAGTTTTTCACTTGAGTTAATTCAACACCTATTTCTTTGAGATACAACGCTATTTCATTTCTACCCAGGTTCATATAATCATCAAACAATGGGAAAAAAAAAACAGTTACAGAAATTATAAAATTGAAACATCTAAACTTGATTTAGAAAAAATAAAACATGACTTATAGAGAGAAAGTGAAGGAACCTCATCTTCACTGAATCTTCCAGCACTGCAAATCCTCTCAAAGAGCTCTCCACCAGCTGCATACTCCATAACAATACCCAGATGTGTGGGAGTCAAAACCACCTGCAGAGCTGAAATCACATATTAAATAACCTAAACATCACACAAATAGTACTCTCTCATCTCATATGTATAGATAGATACAGACCTCCTTGAACCGAATAATATTGTGGTGGCGAAGACTTCTATGGTTTATGATTTCCCTCGCAACATTCTCATCAATCTACAAAACACCCATCAATAAACTCAGCCACAGACAACAAAAAAATAAAAATAAAAGAGATGAAACCGGTGACATCTTAACTTAAATCGTTTTTGGAATACAAAAATTGACAGCAACATGAATTTTAAGTAAAGAAAAAGTTATAGTGAAAGTGAAAGGAATAGAACCTTGCGACCCCTTTCAATGTATTTCATGGCAACAAGCTCCTTGGTGTCTTTGTTTCGCATGAGCCTTGCCACCCCAAAATTCCCAGATCCTATATCCTTCACCAGCTCGTATTTCTCCATCCTCAATCGGAAATTTGCGAGCTTTCAATGCGGTGAGCTCCAGATCGATACAGTTTCAAATGGGGAATGGAGAGAGAGAATAAGGTGCAGGTACGCAAAATAAAGGTGGCGAAGTTATGAGGGAGCCAAAGATAGTGGAATTTGGGAGAGTTTTGAAGGGAAGCAAGGAATCCCAATTGTAGCAAACAACAATAATAATAAAATTTGGATTTCAAAAATAAAAAAGTTTGAATAGTTTTTGGAAGGAACAGAAGAATTGCAACTTCAAAGCAAGGGTTTTTCAAAGAAGGAGAGAGAAAGAAGAGAATGAGACAAAGGAATTGTTATGTGTGCGTAGCAGTAGTATGGTATATGGTACTGCACAAAGCGATTGATATAAAGAAACAGAATATGAACGTGAATATGAATATGGTATCTATCTTCACACGTCCTTTTCAATTTTATTTTTTAAGAATCATTATCTTTAAATTAATCTCACTCTAATCTCATCATCATCCTCCAAAATTATGTTACTTGCTTCGAAACAAAATTAATAAATGTCCTTAAAACATTATTCGTATTTTCAAACAATATAATATGTTTCTATATTTTGACAACATTGTCTTGTGTATGGTCCATAACCATATACAAGGATTTTCAATTTACATTTCTTGTGATAATTGTATAAAGTGATTGAGTCCAAGTTTTTGTTTACATATTTTTATAATAGGAATTTCCATGCCCTTCACTCCAAAATTCTTTGTGATAATTATATCAAGACATGTTTTTATGGAACACATTTCTATGCGTGCCTTGTTGTCCCATCATTCGCCTTCATTTTTTGACTTCTTGTCTGCTAATATTGTTTTTTATATAATATAAAAAATATATTTCATCAGACTATAGACCTACTATAAATTTACACAAAATTTATCTTCACTATAAAAAAATTAATTAATTAATAGAACACTGATTTAAACTGAAGCGGTTAGAGGGATTGGTTTGGTCCAGTCCAAGGGAAGAATTAGTATCAAATTAACTTGACCCATTCCCAATGAGTTATAATATTTTCAGTTTAACTTGACCGATGACACACTAACAGTCAATAAATAAGTTTAGAACACTTACAAAAAATTAAATAATATTTAAATTAAATATATATTTAAAAATTAAATCATATTATTAAATTTAAATTAATTTTTTAGATATGATTATTTGATATGTAAATAAATATAAATTATAATTATATATATGCTTTAAAAATTATATTATTTTAATTTTTTAAATATAACTGTTATTTTATTAAATAGACCCACTGGTTAACGTATAGCTTATTTTGTCTTAAATCAATTTAAGCTGAAAACTAAATGAAACGAATTAAAAATAATTTTATTTAATTTGAGTTATATTTTTTTATTTGTCCTCAACGTCTAAAAAAACATTATCTTTGAAGTATTTTCAACAATATTTTTCAGTCGTGTTTTTCAATCCCACTCTCGTATTGTTGTGTTGTTATTATTTTGATGTTTTTGCCCCTATCACTTGTTACCTTATTTGTTATTACCATTACACCACCATAATATCAATTTATTACTATCACCATAATCAAAAATCTTAGTTAATACTTTTTTTTTATTCTTTACATAATTAATATCATTGTTATTTTATTATTGTTATTATTATTCCCTTGCAAGTACTAATAATGTTATCTTTATTTCTTATTTGAAGAATTAAGTTTGACTCAAATTCAATGTATGAATGATACCAGATGATAAAAATATCCATGTCTGCAAATAAAATCTGTTATGGGTAGAAAGTGCATATTTTAATCCACGGTTAACAAGTAATGAATAAATTAATATCCACTTATTAATGGGACGGAAATAGTGCGAGACTATCAGTTAACAATTAAAGTTAAAATTTTAATCTGTTTTATTTTATTTTTCTTCAAGTCTTGTTTATTTTATGGAGGAAAACATAATTCTTAGAGTGTGATTTTTATTAGGACTGTTTTTAAAATTATCTCTATTTGGGTGTATGCTTTAAGTAATATTAATTTGAACGTATTTTTAACTTGTATTTAGTTGTTATTTGAATTTATATTTTTTGTAATTATATTTAGATCTTATTTTAAAATTTTATAAAATAATACTTTTTAAAAAAAATCATAAATGTTTATAGATACCAATGAATTTAATTTTTTTTTAGACGGGTATCCAAGTGAGGAGATGGATAATAAGGTATTATTTAGTGTAGGAATAAAATTTTAAATATAATTTTTAAGTGCTCTATTTTTATAATCCAAATGTATAAATTATTACTATTATAATATACTTTTATTATTATCTTATTTGACATTGTTTTCAATAAAAAAATATATCTTATTTCTAAAATATTTACAGGATTAATATTGAAAAGCTATAATTGCTATAATTCCATTTTCACATGTCGAATATGAAAAACTGATTAATTATTTCCTATAAAAATAAAAATACAACAAAACCTTTGTTTTATATTATTGTCTCCGTCTCCCATTTATGGATAGGTCCCTTTATAAAAGTTGAAGAATTCTTCCTCCATTTTCGTACCCTCTTCTTTCGACTCCGTACTAAATATAAAATTACATATATATTCTTATTATAAAAATAAAAAAGTCATAATTATTTTATATCTTCTTCACCTTTATAACTCTCATCCGTTATTTATTATATCACCGACACGGTCCAAAATTTAAATTAAAGCTTCAAATAAGTATTAGGTAAACGATTATTGATGTTTATTAGTAATTTGTGAGTAGTATTGTTGATTAGAGTAATTAATTTGGAAATTGGGGAACTGTCGACGACGAATGATAACTTTTGCAATTTGAGAGTTTGACAACCGGATAGGGGTGTCATCCGATTGTTATTTGCAAAACAAAATGACAATCAAATGATACTCAAGGTCATTTTTGTCATTTTAATATGGGTACTTTGGGAATTATTTTTTTATGGAGGTGTGGGAATAAGGTATGGGGTGGAGGAAGAATTCGTCAGTAAAGCTTCTTGAATCAGAATCCATCAATGGCCCATTGGGTCGATTGTAAAGTAGTAGAGCTTCTTCGTGCACATTCAAGCATTTTTTCGGGCACCTTCAATTTTTTCAAATCTGTCACCTTTAAAATAATATTGTGAACCGAAATATTTCTAAATCCTAAATCTCTCAGTTCACTTTTGCTTATTTTACTTTAAGCAGCTCCAACATTTCGTTTTGTTCTTCTTTGGCCGGTTTCGTTTCGTCATCCATTAATAACAATACATTTGACAATCATTTAAGGTACGGATGATATATTGAAGGGTTTGTAGAGTATTTGAAGAGATTTCGTTTGTGTTTACGATTTGGGAGTAGGTTGTTTTTCGTATAAAATGAATTGCGAAACGGGGTGTTCTGGAACTGTTCTCCGAATCCGGATGACAGTTTTGGAAATACCCCATTCCACAACTCATTTTATACAAAAAAATAAGTTGCGAAATGTGGTGTTTCAGAACTATTCACAAAATCTGGAGGACAGTTCCGGAACACCCCATTACACAACTCATTTTATACGAAAAATCAGTTGCGAAACGGGATGTTTCGAAACTATTTTCTGAATTTGGAGAATAGTTTCGAAATATCTCATTCCACAATTTATTTTATACAAAAAATCAGTTGCAAAATGAAATGTTCTGAAACTATTCTCTGTATTTATAATTGTCCATCTTATACCTAGTTATACCCAGCCACCTCCATAAAGATAAAACCATAATTTTCTTGAGTACATTTAGAATATTTTTGAATTTTGGAGGTGACTTGGAGGTGCAGGAAGCAGCAGTTGAAAGTGGTAACTCCAAAAGCCCAATTCAATCTACTCGCGTAGTGAATTTTCTAATAATATTAATAATAATAACCAAACTTAATTACATTCTAATTATTTCCAATTATGTCAAATGAGCTCTTCGAATATGACATACACGGGTGGTTTTTGTTATTATTATACGCTTTTCGTCCTTCAAATATCTCATCAACCAATGTTTTCAAAAAAAAATAAAAAATAAATAAATAAAATGGACTGTCTGCAACTTTTACGATTTGAGAGTTTGACAACCGAATGAGGTGTCATTTGGTTGTCATTTTGTTTTGTAAAATGACAACCGAATGATACTCAAGGTCATTTTCGTCATTTTAATATGGGTATTTTAGAAATTAAATTTTTTTATGGAGGTGCAGAAAGAAGGTATAGGAGTGGAGGAAGAATTCGTCCCTAAAACTTCTTGAATCAGAACCCATCAATAGGCCATTGGGTCGATTGTAAAGTAGTAGAGCTTCTTCGTGCACCTCCAAGCATTTTTTCGGGCACCTTCAAATTTTTCAAATCTGTCTAAAATACCTTTAAAATAATATTGTGAACCGAAATATTTCTAAATCCCAAATCTCTCCATTCACTTTTGCTCATTTCACTTTAAGCAGCTCCAACATTTCGTTTTGTGCTTCTTTGCCCGGTTTCGTTTCGTCAGCCATTAATAACAACACATTTAACAATCATTTAAGGTACGGATGATGTATTGAAGGATTTATAGAGTATTTGAAGAGATTTTGTTCTGTTTACGATTTAGGAGTGGGTTATTTTATGTATAAAATGAGTTGCGAAACGTGGTGTTTCAGAACTATTCACCAGATCTGGAAGACAGTTTTGGAACACCCCATTCCGCAACTCATTTTATACGAAAAATCAGTTGCGAAACGGAATGTTTCGAAACTGTTTTCTGAATATGGAGAACAGTTTCGAAATATCTCATTCCACAACTTATTTTATACGAAAAATCAATTACAAAATAGAATATTCCGAAACTACTATTTGAATTTGGAACTATCCACCTTATACCTAGTCATATCGAGCCACCTCCATAAAGATAAAACTATAATTTCTTAACTACATTTAGAATATTTTCGAATTTTAGAGGTGACTTGGAGGTGCACGAAGAAGCACTTGAAAGTAGTACCTCCAAAAACCCAATTCAATCTACTCACGTAGTGAATTTTCTAATAATATTAATAATAATAACTAAACTTAATTACATTTTAATTATTTCCAATTATGTCAAATGAACTCTTCGAATATGACATACAAGCGTGATTTTTGTTATTATTATACGCTTTTCGTCCTTCAAATATCTCATCAACCAATTTTTTCAAAAAAAATAAATAAATAAATAAAATTATGCTAGATTAAGTATCGCAAAAAGACAGAGTATAATTTCGATTATCTCATTTTCACATCTAAAATTAAAAGTTTATTTCCATTTTCATTTTCCTGTTTTACGAGTATGACATTATTAAATATTCAATACACATATTTTTCTCTTTTAATTATAATTATATAACAATTAAATAAGTGTCCAAGAATATGTATTAAAACGGATATGAAATTGTAGATGAGACAAAAACAAATATATAAATACCTATACTCAATTTAAGAATTCAAATAATACCTACATTAGGTTAAAACACAAATTCTGATCAAAATCATGATAAATTGAAATTTATTTACAATTTTACAGAGGACTCCAAGTGTCTCAATTGAAGTTTAGTTATTAAAATAACACATTTTTTACACCTAACAACTTACTTTAAAAAAAAGTTAACAACTAAAATAGTAAAATACAATAGTTGCAAAACCTGTAATAAGCATGATCATAATATTATACTATTCTCTATTCATATTACACCACTAATAGAATAAAACCATTTATTTTTATCCGTTTTAAAGATTAATATTTTTCTACTCCTTTGAATTCTATTCTAGCTAACTATTTTTCCAGTCATATTAAAATATTATATATATATATATATATATATATATATTGCATTTTTAATTACATAAAGAAATATTTAAAAAATGGATTTAGTTTTCCCTGTAGCGTAAGAAGAAAACAATTGGAGGGTTGGTTAGATTTTGGTAAAAATTAATATTAGTAATCAGTGGCACATAGAGAAAGAGAGAGAGTCTCAATCCTTCAAGGGCAAGTCCTGATCGTGTTTCTCTTCTCTCTCTTCTCTTCTTCTCTGAGATCCGCCATGTCCATCTTCTTCAGATTCTCCTTCCTCTTCCTCCTCCCACTCCTCCTCTCTCCGGCTTTCGCCTCCGAGTCAGATCACAGGGTAAGCTTTTCCGATTCCATCGCTCGATCCATTTCTCCTTCATTTTCCCATTAGATCTACCTTTCAATTTCGCTTTCGTTTTCTCAGCTCTGTGTTTTTTTTCGCTTTCATGTTTTACCGATATTGTGTTAGATCTCCGCTGTTTGCTCACTCCTTTCCGTTATGCATATCTAATAATAATAATAATAATAATTGGCATTTTCGTTTTCGATGTTATTGGATTGCAATTTCAGCTCCTACCTGTTCTGTTATTAAGTCATGATATGTATGCGCTCTGTTTGGAATTCAAAGTATTTAGGATTCTTTTCCTTTGGACTCCGCATTAAGTGAATGTCGGAAACCCGTGCGGTTGATGTTGAACGTTGAGGGGATGGTCTGGGGTTAGTTTCATAGATAATCTAAACGTGCAAGCTTTGTATTTGTTTGGCCAGTCTCTGTTGTCAATCGTTTTAGCATTGCAAATGGTGATTTTTTTTCTGTCTCTTTTATTCACTTGAAAATTGCAACGGCGGTGGTTTTGTGGTTTTCTTTTGTGTTTGTTTGGTTTACTCTGCGTCGTCCAATGTCGCGCTGAAATATCAACTAAGTTGACTTTTGGTGAATGTTCGCATGCTTGATTTTGCATTGGAGAACGATCTCGAGTTTGGAATTGATTTTAAGTTGAAACAAATTTCTGTAGCTTTTTCCGTCGGATCCAAAACTTTAAACTGAATCTTGCTGGGAACTTTCTTTTAGAATAAAACATCCAAACTCAAATCACTCCACTTCAAAATCAAATCTAAGTAAATTCTAATTTGTAGAATCAATTTCGTTTAGAATCTTTTGCAAATGCTCACCCAAACACTATGAGAGTCTTTTGTGCTGTCTATTAGCAATTTTTTTTAGTATTTTAAAGGCTGAAATGATGGGCATACCTATCCAATGAGAATGTCCGGTTGAAAACTGTTTAGTGCATCGGAGCTTCTGCCGCTCTGGACGTTAGGAGCTCGGGTATTGGAGTCTTCCCTATGGCAGAAGCTTGTCAATGGTGGAATGGATTTTGACTGGAAGTATTTTTGTTTTGTCATATTTGAGCTTCATATTTGAGCTTCATATTGAACACATAATAAATCAATCAATGGTTACTCATAATACGTGAAAGTAGTCGTTGGTGCACTTGACATAGAGTTTCTTCTAAATGTCTTAAAGCACTTGACATTTGAATCATTGTATCACTGGATCCGCCCTCATTTCCTTAAGCTAGGAGTAAAGATAAAATATGGTTCTCTTAATTGTTAGTAGCTTCCAGTCGTCAATGGCTATCTGTTTTAGACATATTTTGCATTTTATTGCAGTATCAACCAGATGATCAAGTTACCCTTTGGGTGAACAAAGTTGGTCCTTACAACAATCCACAAGAAACGTACAATTATTACAGCCTACCCTTTTGCCGTCCACCTGGTAATCCTGCACACAAATGGGGTGGTCTTGGTGAGGTCCTGGGTGGCAATGAACTCATTGATAGTCAACTTGAGATAAAGTTCCTAGGTACGGAGGCTTCTTTCACCCTATTTATTTCGTAAGACCTATCAGTAGATAAACTGTCTCTAACAGATATATATATTTTTTTTTCAAATTCTTAAGGAAATGTGGAAAAGACCACCTTTTGCCGTCTGGAGCTTAACGAAGCAAATGTTAAACAGTTCAAGGATGCAATTGAGAATAATTACTGGTTTGAATTCTTCATGGGTATGTTGCCATGTTTCTTTCTTTCACATATTACTATAGAATTGTTAGAATGAATGTACTTTTACATTTAGTCAAGAAATTATAGACACTGGCATCAATTTTTTTTTTTTGTATTTGGCCATTGCTTAAACTAAAGCGGCACAATATTCCCCTTAACTTAGTTACCCTATCAACTTTTGTAACTGGTAAGATATGGCCTTAAAACCAATTTCAGGGAAAATGCCACTGGAAGTTGTTAATTATATGTTAAATCATACAGTCAACATTGATTTTAAGAGTCTGAGAAGCCTAGTTCAACGTTGGGAGGGAAGGGAGTGGTTTAGATTAAATTATTGCATGCTGCTTTAATCTCAGCTGAAAATGATTTATCAGATTCCTTTAAAATTGAAGAATAGATTTAACTTACGACTTTCTTTGTAACTGTTGTGGCATTGTGATGTCATGGGAATCCTTTTTCTAATTCTAAAAGTAACGACCATTTATATTAAATATTTTTTGATTTACATTCACGGAGAATTATTCATGATCATGACTAGTTACAACATTTCATTGTGTGGGAATATAAATTATAAAGTGAAGCATATATTTTAGATATTATACATCGTGACACATTGACTGAATTTGGAATGCTTGAGCCTGGGAGAACAGTGCCCTGCTCAATTTTGATCCTTCTATAACTACAACCACAGTCCATTAGGTGCGGTGTTTCATGATGTAAATACTGAAAGCAGGATAAAGTTAAGAATTCTTTATGTGAAGTTATCGTTTAAGCGTGCTTGACTTGACTGATATTATAATCTCCTGAAGTAAAACAGGGTAAGGGAATCTTGGTGTGGTAGAGCTCCTCCTATGATATGTGTGGGGTCTAGGGATGGTTTACCCTTGCTCTGTATAGTTTTATAGTAGGCAGCTTTACCTTGCACTTGGGAAAGGCTGATTCCCATGTCTTGAACATTTATCATTGCCTCAACCTTACCACCAAGGCCCTTCCTAAAAAATATGAAAAATTGTGTTTAAATTTATAAGCTAAGTATTTTCAATGGAGAATGTTAGGCAATTGATATTATATTGTTGATAGGTGTGAGCGAGGATTTGTTCGTGGGTTGCCCATATTTGTTTTCGTTTTTATTCATTTTTTTTTTTAATTTTCTGAATAACTTACTCTTGGCGTTCTTTCTTTCCTTGCTTGTTCTATTTGTTGATCGTTGATGTGCTAAACACAAGCTCAGATGATCTTCCATTGTGGGGTATGCGTACTTTCTCTCTATTTAATTTATCATTTCATTGGTTGATCATTGTATAAGATTCTTTTATTCATGTTTAAGGGTATGTTGGGGAGCTACATCCTGATAAGAACAGTGAGAATGGCAAGCATGTACTTTATGCTCACAAGAACATCAATATTCAATACAATAAAGACCAGGTCAGAAGTTATTTAAGTATCTTTGCTATCTTTTGCTGCTTTGGGATTTATGAAGTGCATACTTAGGTCCATTTATTGCAGATCATTCATGTTAATCTAACTCATGACAACCCAAGGCCTCTGGAAGTAGGAAAATCTTTGGACTTTACATATTCTGTGAAATGGACTCCTACAAATGTCACTTTTGCACGCCGATTTGATGTATACTTGGACTATCCATTCTTTGAGCATCAGGTGAAAATAACTGCTGCTAGCTTTGTATCTTAGATTGAAGATGTGTTATTGTTGATTGCCTGCTATGTGTTCATTCATGTGCCATGTCACTGAGAGAACTTTGATCCTTTTTCTTTCTGTAGATTCACTGGTTCTCCATTTTTAATTCTTTTATGATGGTCATCTTCCTTACTGGATTGGTGTCAATGATATTAATGCGAACTTTGAGAAATGATTATGCAAAGTATGCTCGGGAAGATGATGATTTGGAAACTTTGGTGAGGCATTCTTGATGTTTGTCTTTTACTACTACTATTATTGTTATTATTTTTTAAAATGTGCTGAGCATAGATTCTGCTTTCCTTGAAAATTCATTTTGGTTCTGATTGTCAATTTCTGTTCAACCCCCAAAATACTTCCAGGAAAGAGATGTTAGTGAAGAATCTGGCTGGAAACTCGTGCATGGTGATGTTTTTAGGCCTCCTCGCAGTTTGGTTATCCTTTCAGCTGTTGTTGGTACAGGCGCCCAGCTTGCATTGCTGGTTCTTCTTGTCATCTTGTTGGCTATTGTTGGGATGTTGTATGTTGGGTAAGGCCATAACCTTAAACTGACCGTAATATTGATCTGAACAATGATTTTGTTAATAATAGTGTGATTCCTTAAAAAACGGAATTAAATGCTCTATGCGTATATTATTTTCTGCTTATACATCTCAAGCATAACTGGACATTCCTTTAGTTTTCCCCCTGACTATAGTTTTAGTCCATTTCTTCTCCCTTCATTATTACGTAAGGTTCCTTCAATGTGCAGACGAGGAGCCATCGTCACGACCTTCATTGTATGCTATGCTCTCACATCTTTCATTTCTGGTTATGTGAGTGGGGGGATGTACTCACGAAATGGGGGTAAGAATTTGCGGTGAACTGTGCCACATGTTCTCTTCACGCTTTTGTTGCCACTTTCTCTCTCCATGAACGATTATAACTGTCATTTTCAGGTAAAAGCTGGATTAAATCCATGATCCTGACAGCATCACTGTTCCCGTTCATGTGCTTTGGAATTGGTTTTATTTTAAACACAGTTGCTATATTCTATGGATCACTAGCTGCAATCCCCTTCGGTACTATGGTTGTTGTCTTTGTTATATGGGCTTTTATCTCTTTCCCTCTAGCACTTCTTGGTACAGTCGTCGGAAGAAACTGGAGCGGTGCTCCAAATAATCCATGTCGTGTGAAGACCATTCCACGTCCCATTCCTGAGAAGAAGTGGTACCTCACACCATCTGTAGTTTCTCTGATGGGAGGGCTGCTTCCCTTTGGCAGCATATTCATCGAAATGTATTTTGTATTCACTTCCTTCTGGAATTACAAGGTGAATTAAAATGCAATTACTTGTTTGGGTAGTGAGCGTTTTGTTTTTCCTTCCTTGATCTGGTATAATGTTTACTTATATTTTATCATTACAGAACCAGTAACTATTTCTTTAGAACAATATTTCTATATATTCTCTTTCAAGTGGTAAATCTTAATATTCCTGTGATAGTTGACTAAATGCATGCTTTGTTTCTTATGCGTTTTTCCCCTTCCACTTTGACAAACAGGTGTACTATGTATATGGCTTCATGCTACTGGTTTTTCTGATTCTTATCATTGTCACTGTTTGTGTGACAATTGTGGGGACATACTTTTTGTTAAACGCTGAGAACTACCACTGGCAATGGACTTCTTTCTTTTCAGCTGCCTCAACAGCTGTTTACGTGTATTTGTACTCAGTATACTACTACTATGTGAAGACGAAGATGTCAGGCTTCTTCCAAACCAGCTTTTATTTTGGATACACTTTGATGTTTTGTCTTGGACTGGGAATTCTCTGTGGTAAGTCTCCAGTTTAATTGTAATTTCTGTTTGGATTGCGTATTCATTCTTTGGAAACTAGATAGCTTACTTAAGTTCTGAATACCTATTATTTTATAGATATAAAAGCTAGTGCATTCTTATCGCCTGAGTTGGATTAAATTTTTTTTTTCTCCAAATGTGCAGGAGCTGTAGGTTATCTTGGTTCGAATTTATTTGTGAGGAGGATCTACAGAAACATCAAGTGTGACTAAGGGTTCTACAGTCTGAGACCAGAGCACTTCCGTATGTTTGTTGCTGGACACAATAAATTTCTTCGAGGAGGCCTCTGGTCATGTGTGGGGACCGAGCAGTGTTTACAGGTAGTAAGTATCACAGGGTTGAGGATGGGATGTATTCTTTCTCTATATTAGGGGCTGTATTCTTTTTCTATGCTAGGGAAGCCCTGAGATTTTTTTCCCTGACTGTGATTGAAAGCCTTGATTAGAATGCAGGGATTGGTCTTTATAATTTAGATAGTTAGCAAAATATCAGACTCGTTGCTACTTTTTTTCGTCCTTTTATAAATAGGTGCCATATTGACGGACTGATGTCGGATTCCCCTACACGGTTTAGCTATTGTACGTAGAGGGGATGAAGTCACGGAAATGAATTTTGTGCTTCTGAATTTTGTATCAAATCTCAATATCCTTTCTAACTACTTCCTGCCTGCACATCTCTCCTTGTTTGACTTTTAAATCATTCACGTTTCCCCCCTCTCCAATGCTTGTTACGCTGCATACATTTGTGCTGTGTCTAGATGTCTAGACACGATGTTAACCATGAATAAATGAGATGAACATTCTGTGCCGCTGCATACTCGGTTTCTTAACGGTGCTCGTTTTCTGTTTCTTTTGGAGTTTCTTGTAGAACTTGGGGTTGTAAAATGCAGCACAGAAAGGATAAATTATTCAGTGTTCGAGTGGAGCACTTTCAAAATTGAGTATGAATGAAATTGATTTTGGATACAAATGATGTATCTTTAGATATTTTTATTTTAAAAAATAAGAAGTAAAAATTTAGTGTGTGTGTGTGTGTATTTATCCAATTGAAAGGCTATCTAAAGTTATTTTTAGCTCTGTGGTTTCACCTAATTTAGCGTGAATTAGAAAAATACTCGATGGCTTTTGGGACAAAAGAATCTTGCTCCTCCTTGTCCACTCCTTTTGAGATTCTAGTGTTAAGCATAACAACACCATTTTCAACTGTTAGATTAGATGTGGTTAGCGTGAAAAATGATCGAAACCCCAATTTTTATCAGTAGCCAACATCAGTAGTTAAGTCGTAATAACATTGCAAGCATTAAGGACCGCAAAAAAGGACTGGATTTTGTGGTCATTCCTTCGCCCGTAAAAGTACTAATATAGCCATATGAAAGGATTCTTTAAAAAGATGGAAAAGTATATAATTTGTGAGGTGAGGAGAATGCCAACAACCAGCGTGAACAACGATTGGTGATGATAGAGATAAGATAGAGTGAGGCACGAAACAAAGCCACGTGGCCGATAGGTAGCATATCAGCTAACGGTGGTGCTCGTTGCAACCACACTATTTCCACAAGCTCTCTCCTTGTTTTTTCTATCATCAAGAACAAGCTTCACCAGGAGTTGCCAAAGTAGCTTACTACTCATCAACTCAACCAAGGAAATGGCCACCACACCCGCTTTATGTGGCTCTGTGTTGAACTCCTCCTTTCTCAGGAGGCAGCCTGTCATCCACACAAGCCTCAAGGCATTTCCCAACTCCAACGCCGTCTTTGGTGTAAAGGGAGGACGTGGGGGTCGTGTGGTTGCCATGGCCAGTTACAAGGTGAAGCTTGTGACCCCAACGGGAGAGCAGGAGTTCGAATGCCCAGATGATACATACATTCTTGATGCTGCAGAGGAAGAAGGCATTGACCTTCCCTACTCATGCAGGGCTGGTTCTTGCTCTTCCTGCGCCGGCAAAGTCAAGTCTGGCCAAGTTGACCAGTCAGATGGTAACTTCCTTGATGACGACCAAATTGCTGATGGCTTTGTTCTCACCTGCGTTGCTTACCCCACCTCTGATGTTGTCATTGAAACCCACAAGGAGGATGACATCCTCTGATTTTGCTTCAATCCTATCATCACCACTGTTTCTTTAGTTTCTATGCTGCCTTTTTTTATGTCTTGTGCCATTTCTCATGATATACACACCCATTATGCTTTATTATGATAAGTAGCGTGTTATGCAGTAATTGATTGCTTCAGCTGTAGCAGCAGCACCTCAACTTGTTTTTTGTCACTATAATAATCTTTTCTTTACAGTTTTTGCACGCAATATCCTTTCCTCTTTCCCTGCTTCAATAATTCATCACTCCCTTTTATGCGTTACATACTATCTAAATTTTTGTTCTTTCTGCTCCAATTTTCTTCCTTCTGTGACATTGGCGTTGTCAATGATGATGGTAACTTGCATCTTACCTGATGATGGCTTGTTACCAGTGTTCTTAACTTCTACAACTTGGTATGGAAGATGATGTTAATGTCCGGAGACTAATTGTATGGCCAACTTTTTTTAACCTTCGTATCACTTAAAAAAGACATGATATTTAATTGTATCTACAGTACAAGGTACATTTTTCATTCTCAACTATTTGTGTGTCTATGCCTCAAAGCATTGATTTAAGAATGATTTGTGCATCTATGCCATGAAGAATACCAAGTAAAACTTCAAATATGAAACATAAAGGGATAATGTTTTCTGTAGCAAATACTTGTGCTTCTTTCCACCATTGAAGGACCGTTTTGGGGGGAGTGATTGTATTCGTCTACAAGTCTTGAGTAAATATTTAACAAAGAAATTGAGATAAAAATTCCCGCAATGCTAAACTATCTTTTGGGTGAAGTGACTCACTCCAAGCTAATTACTTTCACATCTCAAACATCTTAAATATTTGCTCACGGAGAGTATTCTTATGGATTCAAACCTTAATTAGGAGCAATGCATGTCTGAGAATGCTGGGAGATGTTACAAAATTCCTGTTAGAAAATTAATTTACAAATCTCGCATTGGTGACCACACATTTCATACGTCGTAAGACTGTTTAGTAATTTATGAACACAAATTGGATCATTTATTCTACACGCCTTAACATTTTATGTCATTGGATTTATAAATTTATAAAAGCAGCGCTAAAATACTACCAAAGTTTTACACACGAGTCTATAAAAACACAAAAAAATAAGCAGTTTTTCATTGGTCAATTAACAAATTAAATGATTATAAAAAATAAGGAGTACATTGGACGAAATTCAACCAGGTAATTTGAGTGGAAGTTTTCACTGAATAATTCGAAAAAAAACTAGCATTTTCGAATTTATAACCACTGTTTCATCTCATATATTATCCATAAGCAAAACAAATAGAAGTGCATAGCCTACTATCTGATAAGTCTTTCTAAATAAAATGAGGTTCCATCATTCAAGTAAAAGTTAAAAGTAATTTCAAATCTTTAGTATTAAAAATATTATAAAGAAATGTTTAAAAAACTGTCAAAAAGAAAAGCATGAATGGATAAGATATTCATCGAAGAACATTTCAAGTGTGGAGATAACAAGAGCACACAGGTCGAGGCACGTGAGGTTGCATGCGACCAAGATATGGTGATAACAATCGTGAAGAATGAGTTGTGATAAAGCCACGTGGCAGTGGGGGTTGCATGTAATCACAAGCTCCTTATCGTTATCAACAAAGATCAAGACATCAACTTTGCAAGCAAGAGGAGAATGGCGTCGATCACAGCCGCTTTGTGTGGCACTGCGTTGAACACCACCTTCATAAGGACACAGCCAGTGAAGGCATTCCCCAACGCTAAGGCCATGTTTGGTGTGAAAGGAGGAGGTGGGGGTGGTATCAGTTGCATGGCCAGTTACAAGGTGAAGCTGATCACCCCAGAGGGAGACAAAGAGTTTGAATGCCCAGATGATGCTTACATTCTTGACCAGGCTGAGGAAGAAGGCATTGAGCTTCCCTACTCATGCAGGGCTGGTGCTTGTTCTTCCTGTGCTGCCAAAGTGGTGGATGGCCAAGTGGACCAGACAGATGGTAGTTTCCTTGATGAAACTCAAGAGAGTGAAGGCTTTGTTCTCACCTGCATTGCTTACCCTACTTCAGATGTTGTTATTCTCACCCACAAGGAGGAGGAACTCACTGCCACTACTTGACTCATGTTTCTTGCTTTTCTTTTCTCTGTCTTGTGCCATTTTCTCAGGATATATGTATATTTCTTTATGATGCATTAGTCTGTTGATTACTTGGCTTCATAGATTTAATTGTAATCATCTTTTCCTTGCTGCTTTGCTTTTTGTGCCTTGATGCTAGCTTCTTATCTGAATTGTTATAGAAGATGATTCAATGCATGGAGACAAATTGTGTGATTCACAGGCTAATTAATAAACAAAATGACTTACAAAAAAAATTAAACAACAACCAACCATGTGGTTTCGTTTCGCGTGGCAATTTTTGTGGAATAAAAGTATAAACAAGTTTTTTTGAATTTATAATCATTCTACCTAATGACCTGAAATATTATTGATGATAAATAAATAAAAAAAAGTATCTTTTAGAATCTATGTTGACTTTTAAAATCAAGGGACTTGAAAATATTACAGAAGAAAATGAGTTCTTCAGAGTTTATGCAGAAGTTGATAGAAATAGTTATAATAAGATTGCTGAAGTAATAAATGTTGGCAACAACAAGGCAAGTATTTCAAAGCAAAGTTTCTCTATACTCTCTTTTCTCTTTTCTGTATATATTTTATACAAACTTACATTGTTTATATAGGCAAAAAGGTTTGCCTCTTCGAATATCAAAATAGATCAAGAGTCCTAACAAATAGTCCAACCACGCATGCCCCAAAAATATTAATACTAATCTGGGAATACCAAACGACAATAGCAAAACAATCTTCCTATTTTAAGTTTATTTTATGACAAATCTCCCCCTTAAACGTAAATACTCTTTCCATCTCTCATTCCAATCAGCTTTTTACAATTCTCCAGCAATGTGGTTGGCAGTGGCTTGGTGAACATGTCTGCAGCTTGGGCACGACTCTCCACATGTTCCAGCTTGACTTTCCCTTCTCTGACTTGTTCTCGGATGAAATGAAAACGAACGTCAATGTGCTTACTTCTTCCGTGATTGACCGGGTTCTTTGCCAACTCGATCGCCGACTTGTTGTCAACTTGAATCACAGTCCCTTCTTTTCTAATTATTCCCAAATACCTTAGCAGATTTGAAAGCCAAACTGCATGACACACGCTCCAGGAGGCTGCCACATACTCGGCCTCGCAGGTTGATAGAGTTACAATGGGTTGCTTCTTTGACAACCAAGTGAAAGCCGTGTTCCCGAGTAGGAACACATAGCCCGACGTACTCTTCCGATCATCTATATCCCCACACCAGTCACTATCCGAGTAACCCACTAGTTGGTAGTCATCCGTCCTTGTATACAAAAGACCAAGTGATAGGGTTCCTCGAATATACCTCAAAATTCTCTTCAAGGCTTTCCAGTGTGTATAGCTCGGATCATCCATGAATCTGCTTGCAATTCCAACACTTAGCATTAAGTCGGGTCTGGTACT
>Ga0209489_101877_pt1 | contig 43177 bp, 20 predicted proteins | sample SiratrowhiteBW_FD_187527 | JGI IMG/M metagenome (GOLD analysis project Ga0209489, IMG submission 187527) | Root nodule microbial communities of legume samples collected from California, USA - Siratro white BW (SPAdes) (version 2) | ecosystem: Host-associated > Plants > Roots > Nodule | place... | reverse complement strand
TATATATATATATTTTCATACGTAATGATAAGAAATGAATGTTCTTAATCAATAAATCTCTTATAACTTTATCGAGAAATTGAATAAAAATTTTAATTTATACGTGTGTATTACCATAATAACTATATTGTCCATCATATAGTATAATATTTCAACTTTAACAATTCAACAACAATTCAATTTATTCAATCAAAATGTTAACAAAGGAAACCTAGTTAATCATTTTATATTAAAGCATATATTTTAATTCAAATTATAAAGTTTTAATCCTATTGTAATTTTATATTTGTGGGTTATAAAGAAATTTTAAGTTAAAACTTATTAAAGTGATTGTTAACTAAGTTTAGTATCATCATGGACTTCCATAAGACTTTGTTTGACTTTTTTTTTTCCTCCAAAGCTTGATTTCTTAGACGATAAGGAAAGTCAAGCCGAACTAATTTAATTTAATTTAATTTTAAAATGAAATAGTTTTTGCCAATTTTCTTAATCTTTAGATTTCTGGTATTTAATTATTATTTAAGAAAGTCAATCTCATCTCAAAAAATGTTCAAAAGAAGAATTATTTTCCTTTCTAAAAACTCATTACTCAAGTGATTTTTTAACATTCCAATAAAGAAAGATCTAAGAGTTATTCTTAAATTAAAGAATATCTATTAAGTGAAGATTTTAACATAAATTATATTTTCTTATTTTTTTTAGGGTATATGTTACTTGTTTGATTGTTTTTAAATAGTTTAAAATGTGTATAGTCATAATTAATGATATATTATAATGTTTCAAAATTTGATACCTAAGGAACCAAGTAACATTCATTCTTAAATATTATATGTGTGATGTATGTTTGGTGCCATATAGTAATTACCAAGAAATCTAATAGTGCTTGTACTAATATAGTGTATGTAACATTCAAAATAATTATCAAATGTTATTATTTTTATATTATTTTTTTTATATAAAACAGATATTGCAGAATAATAAAGTCTAAAAAGAATTATTATTGAGCTAAATTGATTGATACTTAATAAAATAGTTTATTATCTTTTTATCAGAAAAAAAAATATTACTTAATTTGCAATTTAAAAGGAATGCTATCTAAATTAACATATATATTAAATATTCACTTTCACAATATTAAAATAATAAATTTTATACGCAAGAACAATAAAAAAAAGTTCGTATAACACTTATGTACATATGACACGTGTTATATACATGACAAATAATTACAAAAAGAAAAAAAATAGAATATCAAATAATTTCCCTTAAATATACAACACAAAGGGGAAGTATCCTAAATTAATAAGAGTCGACTAATACAAAGAAATTATAATCTTTATTTATGTAAAAATATGATTTATTGTCTTTAATAATATCAAATTAAAATATAATTATAATAATTAATATTTTTAATGATATAATGTTATTTTTATTTAATTATAATATTGTCTTTTTGTTTGTAAAGTTATATATTAAATTAAAATTTAATTATTAATAAGTATATTAACTTTTTAAGTTATAAACTTTTAAAGTATAAATAAAAATGTTTGAAACGTGTGAGACTTATAATAATTCATAATTATAACCAATGCATAAAAATCATAAAAATAATGTAACCTATTTATTAAAATAAGGAAAGAGCTTGTTATCAAATTGAAAATTATTAATTTTGAGTTGAGAAAGTTGATTGAATTAGATGATAAGGATAGGTGTATTTAAAATATATTAACTTTTGGCTAAATCAGAGTAAAATATATGTAGCCAAATGTGGAATGAAATCTTGTAGGATTATTTTTGACATTTTAAAAAATTTTAATGTATTACATTATCAAATTAAATCGTCATTAAATAATGTAATTATGGAATTAAAATTTTATTGATACTATACTCATTCTCATCTAGAAACAACTATAAAAATCCCTCTTTCAACTAAGATTTATACACTCCACTCCTAAAGTATACCTAAATCATACAAATAAACTTTTCTTCCAAGAATATTTTTGCAATGGCTTTCAATTTCTATCAAACTTTTTTCTTGGGAATTGTAATTGTTGCTATGGTTCTACCTCAAGGTAATTACTAAAATGATTTCATTTCACTACCTTAGTTTGTTTATGACATATAACTCTCATAAAAAAAATTGTTTTGCACTATTCTCTAGTCTAACATTAAAAGAGAAGGAGAAATGAAAGTAATTAATAATTTTGTATCTATTTTATGTTGAAAATTATGATAACAAATAAAAGAAATTTACTTATAAAACTTGTGAACTTGTTTTGTGTCACAGAATTGATTGTTGCAGAATCTGTCATTGGAGAACCAATAACAACACAAGGTGGTTCAGGACCAGATTGTAATGGATTAAAATGCAGTTTAGGTACAAAATTTTGTGATATATGTTGCACAGGACAAGGGCACAAGAGTGGAATATGTGTTAACGGAGGCGAATATTATTATTGTAAATGTCAAAACTAGAGTTATAATGTATTTACTCATGGTTTATAATAAAAATTCAATAAAATAGATATTTGAGTTGTCATTTTATTTCAAGAAGGATAGAAGTTTGGACTACCATTTATGCAAAAAATTACTAAAAATAAATAATTTTGAAAGTTAAGGAATTACTAAAAAATGAATTAAAAGTAGAAAAAGATAATGTAACATAAAAAAAATTCTAATTATTGTCAATTTTTTAATTTAATTCAGTTCTTTCGTAATAATGTATAATAGAAATTCTTGAAAGTAAGAAAAATAGTAGAAAAAGATATTTCATACGCATCTTTATAAACAAATAGAATATGAATGATTTCTATTTAAAATTTTGTGATATCTAAATGTTCATTTGGATATGTTGTATTATCATATTTTCCATTTTTAAGGTATTTCAACCAGAGATACATCCATGATTCTATCTATATATGGATAAAGTTGTGGTCCACCAATAATCAGATGTATTAAAAAAAAATCTTGACAAGTTTAAAAATGTAGTCATGATTCTATCTATATATGGATAAAGTCGTAGTCCACCAATATGTTTTCCACTATCACAAATACCAAGATATACATTTTTATAAACATACTTGTATAAAGCTTACACAGAGTATATGTGTTAAGTTTTGGTTGTTACCTCATTTACTTCTATTATTGTTCTATGACATTTTTAGAGTCTAAACACAATATCTAAAGTTATATCAACTTTATCAAATTGATTTTTTCTTGAATATTTAAGAGAACACCCAATTTAAGCTTGCACTACATAAAAATAATTAGCCACTTAAAGACTTCAAATATTAAAACATTAAAATAACTACAATGTATTATCTCTTAATATGTATGCTCATTTTATAATTTTTTTTAATTTTAAGTATAATATTTAGAATTATATTAATCACATCAAGTTTAATATAATTATCAATAATTTTTATGTTGACAAATTGTTTTATTTTGATATAAATCATATTTAAACGACATTAAATATTTCTAAAGTTAATTGCAGTTTATCACATATTTCTCAAACCTCTATTTTCTTAATATTTCTCAAACCTCTATTTTCTTAAGTCATGTAATAGTTATCTATCTTATATCTCAATTTCATTAAAGTTTTATTCTCACCATAATCAATTTTTTCCCAAATAAAGGATTAAGTTAGCTTTTCTCACCTTGTCCTTCCTTGCTACTCATGAAAATGTTAGAATTATAGGACTGAGTTTAAGATGGGGCTGAATTGAACTATCATCAATTTTTAAAAATAGGATGACAAATGATTATTGAATTCATTTTTTGAAACTTTGTATGATTTATAAAAGTTAACAAACAACTAGTTTGATAAATTTAGGTTTTAGTTAACTCTTTATAGTTTTCATTTAAGTATTTTCATGATAGAAAATCCTCTTTGAACCATGTATGATCCCCGTCCTAGTAATTATTTTTTCTTTTAGTGTTTGTTTTGTAGTCATGACAATAGATAAATCATGTATTTCTAAACCATAAAAAATCATTGAATATGCAAATGGGTTGAATGTATTCTTGGAATTTGCATTCGAACATGTCAATGGTCATGTTATTAAGTGTCTATGTTCAAAGTGTGGTTTCAAAAAGTGGTAAACAAGGGATATAGTTCATTAACACTTAACAGTAGAGTTTTCTCTCAAAACTTGGTATTTGCACGGTGAAGGACCAAGTGTAATTGAGTTTATGGTTTCTACAGGTGTGCATGTCATTGAAGATTTTATACAATCTCAAAATCCAATGAAAGACATGTTGAATGATGCATTTTAGTTTGTTGGGCTTGATGTCAATGAGGGTACTAAGATTATGGTTTGCAAAACAATATGGGGTGTGATGAAGACACAACAAACTTTGATGCGTTGTTGAAGCACAATAGTGAACCCTTGTATGAAGGTTGTACAAAGTATTCAAAGTTATCATTCATGTTGAAGTTTGTATCATATAAACTATATGTGGAGAATGAGTGGCAAAGCAATAACCATGATTCTAGAGTTGTTAAAGGATGCATTTGAACATGCTAGGTTTCCTAAGTCATTTTATGAGGCCAAAAATGTTATTAACAATGTTTGTCTTAATTATGTCAAAAAAATACCAGCTTGCCCAAAAGATTGCGTACTTTAGTGGGATGAAGAGAATGAATGCTTAAAAGAATATAAACAATGCAAAACGTCTAAGTGGATAGATAAAGATAAGAAGCAATACACAAAAATCTTGTGTAAATTTCCATTAAAGTTGAGATTGCAAAGATTTTTATGAGTTTTAAGATGATTAATTCTATGACATGGCTTACATTAAAGGATAACCAGGATGGATTATACGACTAGGATTAGCTACTAGTGGTTTCAACCCTTATGGAACCATTAGTACAAGCCATAGTATATGGTCAATGGTCTTCATCCCATACAATCACTCACTTTGGAGTATATTTACCTTGGAGTATATGAAGCAAACATCTTTTATCCTTTCCATGATAAATCCTAGTAAAAAAAATGGCAAGAAATGACATTGATGTTTACTTACAACCACTCATAAAAGGATTAAAGGAGTTATGGTTTGATGGAGTGCAAACATTTGACTATTGAAAAAAAATGTTTACATTGTGAGCAGCTTTGTTGCGGATAATTAGTGACTTTCATGGACTAGGTAATTTATCTGGATGGAACATGTACACTGGTCTTGCTTGCCCTACTTGTAACTTTGACACAGACTCTTGTTGGTTGTACATGGGCAAATTCTATTTTATGAGACACCGTCGATTCTTACACAAAGACACAAATTCAGATTGGATAGTTCTCTTTTTAATGGAACAAATAAACTAATGAATGTATCAAAACCTTTTTCAGGGTCAGACATTTTTAAACAAGTTGAGGGTTTCAATATTACATTTGGAAAACCATTAAAGTCTATGAATACAAGTAAGAGGACTTGGGAAAATAATGTTGTCAAAGTTGTTGGAGCAGAACAATGGAGAAAGAGAAGTGTATTTTTCTTTTATCTTCCTTATTGGGAGACCAACTTGTTACGCCATTGTCTAGATGTCATGAATATTGAGAAAAATGTTTGTGACAATGTTTTGTATACTTTACATAATGACCTTTAGAAACAAAAAGATAATCTTAAAGCCCGATTAAGGAAATGGGTATAAGGAAAGAATTTTGGTCAGATTTTAAAGGAAGATATCGGCCAAGTTTATTTTCATTGTCAAAAGCAAAGAAAAAAATGTTCTTGTGAACATTGAAAAATGTTAAAATTCCATATGGATACTCTAGTAATATTTCAAGGTGTATTGATTTGAGAGCTGGAAATATTTTTGGCCTTATAATGAATGAAAATATTCAATCATATTCTACTAATAAACAACTATGCATAATAATAAAATATTAAAAAAAACTCATGTAATTATGAGAGGGTGGGCAACCAACACTTGAACCTATATATGCAGGTGATTTCAGATGATCCGCTTGCCTTCACTCTTCAAATTACTCCCATTATCACCCACTATTATTAAGATACACATAGTGCTTCTCTTTCCCTACTTGTCATTGTTTTAATTAATATCATTTTGAAAATAATATAAATCATAACCTTTTTTATTGTTTGTGTAGAATTTCATGTCAATAATGGTAGCATATGAATTTAAATTGTCATAGTTATATGCTTTCACATATTACCTATTAAGTTGATCAAAATTTTAACAAATATATCAAGTGGTATCAAGAGTTAGAAGATTAACTCATTTTAAAGAGATTTTCATCAATTCCAAGTATTTGTCCTTCAAAAATTGATACGAAACTCATTTTTATTTAGGTGTGATTCTTGTTTTCTTATTTTAGTACTCTTTATATGAATCATATTGATTATGTTTGGAATATGTTTCTTATATTGTTTCATTAGTATTCCTATTAATCAAGTCATTGTATTCATATATTGTAAAATTGGACAATTTTTCTTTAAGAATATAGGTATGACAGTTGATACTTGGCTAATTTTGGATATCATGTTCTTATCTATTCTTTAAATTCTTGTTTTCTTCTTAAAATTTTCTAGAATTTTACAAGTGTTATTTGAAAGATTTCCTAAGATTGAACATTGTTTTGAAGGACTTTAGACTCATGAAAACATAGATACAAATATTGAATCCCTTCATCTTTTGGTTGTTCTTTTGGTGATTGTTTTCAAGAATCATAAACTAAAACAATATTTTTTTAGGAATTACCATTCTAGATTTCTGAACCATTTGAAGCCTTTAAAGGCCAAGAAAACTCAAAAAGAATCAAAAGAAGCAGGTGTAAAGGTTAGAAGAAAAATCATTTGAAAAATGGGTAATCCATAACTAGTTTGTCCTAGTTTCTTGAATCACTTGTCTAATTGTCTTCCTTAAGGGGATTTATGAATTTTATCACTTCTTTGTGTGGATTTTTTCTAACTTAATGTGTATATATTAGGTGTCTTTCATTGGAATATTTTAGCATGATTCATTGGGTAAAATTTTTGCTTAAATTTTGACTTTCTTATTGTCTTTTTCAAGTTTTTCTTTGCATTTTTTTAGTCAATTTGTCATATAGTTTTGTATAATATTTTAGTGTCTTTTCTTAACTACCACTTTCAATTTCTCGTCTAGAAATCTTTGTGGTTTTGTATAAAATTTTTAAAAGTTTAAAGTTTTAAGTGTATTTAGATTTGCTTCCTCTTTCACTTGAGAGATAATATTTTTTTATTTGAACTTTGAAACAATTTTAAGAATTCTTGGACTTCTCTCTTAAGCGAATTGAGTGCAGAAAAGCTTTCACATTTTTACCATTTCTTTTAGCATTAAATCCAAACACTTAGAGATTAAGACTTTTATTTACTAACAATTACACTACTTTTGGTGTAGTTTTTGTGTAGATTTTCACTTGAATTGAAGAGATGTCTTTGAATCAAAGAGTGAAAATATATTTGGCTGAGTTTAAAAGGGGGGGAGTGAATTGAACTTTAAAAGATTTTTGCAATTTAAAACATTGAAAACATTTTTCGCAAATAGAAAACCTTTAACGAATCAATCTCAAAGATCAAAGATATTAGGTGCAGAGTAGAAATAAATTGATTTCAGGCAAGGATAAACTGATTTATTTTTCTACAGAATAACAACAATCAATATTGTATACAAGTGAAATCATCTAGTAGCAGAACTCTAATTTCAACAATGTAATAATGCAAAAACTCAAATATAATACAATTATCACCAAAGAACCATCACACAAGTTAATAGGCAAAGTGCAAGTCAATCAATTCAAACTAATGTATGAAGTGAACTGTGAATAAGGGAAAACCAAACTACACTAGTTAATTAAAGGTTTCACAAAACAGGTTATAGAGATAATGCAACAAAGCCAATATGACACTTAACCAGTACACAAAAACAACAGTTGAAGCTGGAATGGTATACCTCCTGGATAGGTTCAAAATACAGTCTAACAAGACTCAATGATAAAGCACAGAGCAGTTAAGAATATCCTATCTAAAATGCTAACTGTGGTGCTATTCAGAAAAGATAAAATGATGCACTATAGTAATGAGAGAATGGTATATTTGAAACAAGAATAATTGTGCTAGATTCAAAAGATCTGCAGTGGTACAAAATAGAAACAATCAAAAGCAAGGATTTACAATAGTTACGCATACAAGCACCTCAAAGTCAATATTACAAACCTGATTCAAAATTACTTTATGACAGATTACAAAAGCAGATTTGAAAACACCACTAAACGCAACAATTCAGGTTAAAGTATTATGCAAAAAAGTTTGTCTATTATGTAGAATAAAAATTGACCAAATCTGTTATATTATGGAATTGAAAAAGCAGTCACAGAACCAAATCAACAAGTGCTAAATATCGTATCCAATGATGAACAATTAGACCAAGATTGCTGCAAGAATTTATGCAGAATCGTTAGCTAAGACAAATTTTAAATCAACACCTAAGTAATGGTCAAATGCTCAATTTGAATGACAATTATGCAGTAGTTTTCCTAAAGAAACCTAGTCACGCCCAATACACTATTTTGGTGCAATAATGGATGATATACAGTGAGATTGCAGTTCAAAAATTTTAAAGACTATGCAGCAGCCATACCTATTAAAAAAGCAATCACATGTATCAAATAGCACAGTAAACAACCTCTAAGTAATCTATTTATATTCAAGTACAATGGGCAGTGCAGAAGCTAAACAAGTGATCAAGAATTAATCAAGAATGCAAGACCAATCAATTTTATACTGGTTCACCCTTTCTCAAGGGCTACGTCCAGTCTTCTTTGCCCCACTAGTAAAGAAAGTTTAACTAAAACATTCAATTGTTCAATTACAATTGAACACACAGCTCTCACACCCCGTAAGAACCAAGAACACCACTGAATTATTGAAACTACACCCCGTAGCCCCAATCAATTCAGCAACAACACACGACTAAACCCATAGCCCACACTCAATGCAATTGTTCAAGAATTATACAAAATTACAATGAAACAACACAAATCTTGAATCAAACGGGTTCAAGAAAGGTTGAGAAACTCCCTGATTGGCGCAACAAGAGAGGCCTTTACACGGTCTTGAAGAAATTCAATAGCACAGTACTTTGGTCAAGATCGATTCTTCAAGAAAAAGCCCATTTCAATTTGATCAAGAAATCCCTAGTTTTCCCAAATTGATTTTCACAGTTCTCTCTCAATTGATTCTCAATTTCGTCTCTCACTGTGCACGCTAGAAAATCCTCTGTATTTATATCGGAAAAACCCAAAACACTTTTGATAAAATAGTTATACAGTTCTGCCCAGAGCGCGAATAAATCGATTTCACCTGTCTTGAAATCGATTTATTTTCGTCCAGTTCTATTTTCAAAACTATTTTTGCCAAAGTTCAGCTTATGCTTTGTGGTTTGTTTTAATCGTTTTAGACCATGTGCTAGAGAATTTCTCCTCAACTATGCATAGGTTCTCTTTCACCACCAATCACACTCACTCATTCTAAGACAAAGTCCAAGACACACTTCCAATTGCTTGCTTGCTTTGGCTTGCTTGGCTTCATCAAATCCTTAGTCTTGTGAGAGTACTAACAAAGAGCATAAAAGAGGAAGGAAGTTTCTATATGGATAGACCTCAAGTGACTCTTGAGAGTATCTACCACCTTGTGAAGTAAAACATTAAAGATATCCAAAATCTTCAAAATGAAGGAGAAGATAGAAAAATGAAAATGTTACTCAAAAACTTCTTCTTGCTATGAAATATGAAGAAAGAATAAGAGTTTTAAGAACTTTTCCATATCATGGAAGTGTAAAAGATTATGAAAATTATAGAGATAAGAAACATAAATATAAAGAGAAATCAAGCTCCAAGATTAAAACTAGTTCCATTATACTCTCAACATGTAAAGGATATGGACATATTTATCATCAATATCCTAATGAGATACTAATAAGTGAGAAATATGTGAAAGACTATTACAAAGAATTGAAAATGAGAGAAAAGATATCTTTGAGAGAAAAAGCAGAGAAAGAAAAGGAAACAAGAGAAAAAGAATAAAAAGAAAAAGAATAAAAAGAATTGTTAGAAAGAGAAGAGTAGGAAAACAAGGAACTACATTCCCAATCATCTAAAGAAATTGTTAAGAAAAATCCTTTAAGAGAGATTTTACAACTGTCATTCATTCTCCTATATCTAATTTTGAATCTACTACTTTTAAAATTATTACTCGTGTAAATTCAATTGTTTTTTTACCTAGTGAATATTTGCATACTAAAGAACAATGATAAAAACAATGTGGAGAAGAAAAAGAGATCATAAAAGATAAGCATGGACGAAGATGCTTATAGAAATGTTTTTGAACTTTTTGTATATAACTATAGGGACTTAAATAGACATTTTACCGTGTGTGCTAAATTTTATGAGCAAATTACATGCTGTTATTTTTGTAAAGATTCAAACAAAGGATTTTTCTCTCAAGCAAATATAGAGATGTAACTCAATGCTTCCTCTCAACTAGATTTTCACTCAAACTAAAAAATTTAAGCGAAACAATTTTCACTTAAGCTACTTCTTTTTCCTTTCTTTTTGTTTTTTTTTTCTTTAATAGATTGAATGTGAATGTTTGGTATAAATATAAGAATATTAATTTTTATATTTAATTGATTTGTGATTTTGTTTAGATGAGTTTATGTTATATTAAAATAATTATTCAAATGATAAAAATTGAATGAATTTGGGGTCACCAAACCATTGTTTTGAATTGTGTATTAAGTTAAGAGACATATGTTGTAACAGAGATAATATAAATTATATAGACTAAAATATATCAGGTGGTGAAGAGTTGACGCGAGGGTTCTTATCGTTGCATATGTAGGTGTACGACTTGAATTATAATGAGATGCATTACTCTTAAAGTTCGTTTGTCTTAAACTGGATCAGATGTTAGATTCTTATAAGACATACTTAACACAAATATTTAAAAAGAGATTAATTAATTTTCATTTGTTGAACACTATTTAATATATAGATCGATATGTGATTTATATAATTTGTAATATGTTTTTATTGGATAAAATTAAATAGTTTATGTATGGTTAATTAAAATATATTTTTTTATCTATATTTTAATAGTTTGCCATTTTATGTATAATATATTTTAGTTTTTCTAAAAAATAATTTAATTTTAGGTTCCAAAATTAAAGAAAAATTAACAATAAAATTGAATAACTTTTATATAAAAAAATTGTATAATATGTGCAAATGATGTTTTCTCCTAACCAAAATTCTCAAATTTCTCATTATTACAAATTCGGACAATCTTACATATTTGCCTTTCAGTTTTATAAATAAAATAAATCACTTAGTACTCAATAATTTATTTTTTTGGAAGAAAAAAAAGTCACTAAAAACTTGTTAAATATTACAAGAATTAAGCTTATTACTCATAACGAAATATTAAAAAGAATATTTATATCTCATTACCTCTGGTATATAAATTAGTATGATGTTATGAAGAACGAAAACCCTGAAGCAAGCAACCCTTAAACCCAAAAGCCGAACAATAACATCCAGAGTTCCCATTTCCATGGTTGTGGAATCACCATAATGAAAGCCCTCAGAACCCTAAGAAGGACCCTCTTTTTCCCCGCCTCTCACACTCCCACCCCTCTTTTCTTCTCCGCCCACCCGCAGCCGCAGCCTCACCGCGACGACCCCACCACCTCCGCCGACTCCGACTCCGTCTTCGACAGCTCCCACTACGCCCTCGACACCGACCCCGGGCCCAAGCCCAGGCCCACGTGGGATGACAAGTACCGGGCCCGGGCGGACCGCGTGGTGTTCGGAGATGAGGGCCCGAAAGGGAAGCTGCGGCTGAAGGAGGAGGAAGATGAGAGGAGGAGAAGGGCTCTGGCCAAGGCCTTGCTGGAAGCCGCGGTGGAAAACGAGGACGAAGAGGAAGAAGTAGAAGCAGCGAAAGGCATGGTGAAGGAGGAAGAGCAAAAGTCGTTGTCCGTGGGAATCATTGGCGCCCCCAACGCTGGCAAGTCTGCGCTAACTAATTTCATGGTTCGTTCCAAGTAATAATCATTCGCCAATTCTCGAGTTGCTTTTTAGTGTTATTGATCTCACTAGTGTTCTTCCTTCTTGTTATCACAAAATAGATTGTAGAGAAATGCGAAATAATGAACAACCAGAATTTAAAACCACAATTACGGTCATGGAGATCCAAAGGCCTTTAGATGTTGAGGGCGAAATGGCTTTTGCTGAGCAGTTTTTAGTTTTGTGACTTGTTTGGTTTTTAGTTTGGGATGCTTCAAACTAGTGGAAAGTAAACTCATAAACTCTGTTTCATGACATGTTTGGTTACCTTTAAAAGGTATGATTGCATGTTAAGTTTTGTCTGGAAACTCAGTTTTATATAAGCAAGACATGGGATATGCTTAATTTTAAAACGCCTTAACGTTGAAACAAACTCGAACTTTACAAACTTTAATGCAAAGATTTAGTTGAGGATTGTGCTAGAATTGCACTTGTTGACCACTTTTGATGAATAGTTGTACACAGATATGGAGGGTTTTAGAAAAATGCAGCTCATGGTGCCACAATTTCAGTGGTGCAGATCCCAAAAGCCTTAACGTTGTGGTAGAAAATTTGTTGCCAACATTTTTAACTAAACAAAAATGTTGAAAAATACGACACTTTGTGGACAAATGTGGTTCGTACTACCACAATTATGTTTTGGAGATCTCAAAATCCTTCAGGTTCTGGCTGAAATTGCGGTTGCTGATTGTTTCTGAAAACCTTGTGTGATTTAATTATATTCTCTGCAACTCTTTGCAATCAGGTTATGGGACTAAATTAATTTTTTTAGGCATCGATTGGAGGATCTTGTTTGACACTAAGTAGTAATATATACTCGATTAATGAATTTTGAATTGACACTGATCTTATTTAAAAGTAGTGTATACATACCTGTATATTTTCAGAATTTGTGCTTCCTAGCATCTTTGGTATGGATGTTCTTATCGTGTTTTTCCAAATGTCATGGGTGCGTTTTCTGATTTGTCTTAGGTTGGGACAAAGGTTGCAGCGGTTTCACGGAAGACAAATACCACAACTCATGAAGTTGTGGGAGTATTGACAAAAGGAGACACCCAAATTGTGAGTGACTGGTTTACTTGTTTTACTTCTTTGTGTGTAAAAGGGAACACTGACAGAAGAAGTAGACCTCTTTCATTAGAACTAGAAATTTGTACTGTTATGATTTAGAATATAGTACCTGCATCAAATTAGTGTACTTTGGTTTGTTCGATACATGGTTCTCATTTGACCCAAAATATGGACTTATTTTGAAGTCTTTGATATTATTTGAATTGAAACTCTTGATTAAACAGGTTTCAGTGGGTCTGAGAATGATATACTTAACCTGTAGAATTACGTTTCAGCTGGTAAAATCTTCTATATTCAAATAATAATAGTAATAGACTAGCTGGTCCATTTCTATTACTATTGGTATATGCATGGTCACTAATCAATGAACCTTGATATTCTTTGTGATTCATTCTGAAAATTGAAGAGAAGATCTCATTATGAAATGAGGATATTTGATAATGTATTTTGTCACTTTAGCAGCAGGTAGGATATCTTTTCAAATCTCCCACTAGTAGTAGACCCTTATGTACATTTTATTTCCCTTTGCAAAATGTAATTCGATGATCATGGGAGGCAAGTGAATAATCCATTTAGAGAATTTCCTTTTCCTTTTAATGCTTATATTAACATAGTAGCTTTTGGCGTACATTTATCAACAATACCATTTTACTTGAATTGATGAGTTTAGATTTGGAGTATGTGTTCAGCACTAGAAAAAATGGATATTGACTGTGATGGTGACAAGTAAAAATGAAAATGTTTTCTCAGGATGTTTTAGCTCAGAATGAAAGTACCCATTGCTGTAGATTCCCTTGAACTGTTATACAGCTTATGACTAAAAGTATAATTAAACTATGTGCCAGCATTTTGGTAAAACCCAAAAATTTCTACTCTACCTTTACAGCTTTCCTACTTCCAATGCTTCATATTGTTCTCAACCTACCACTCGTAAGCCTTGCCTTTTGTCATTTATTTATGATTTGCGAACTTTGAAGATTTTCATCTATTTCATTCTTGTTTTTATAGGCTTAAAATTTGAATTTTAATAATACATTTTACTTGTCTACATATTCACAGTTGTGTAATATTCTTTATGCAGTGTTTTTTTGATACACCAGGGCTCATGTTGAATTGCGGTGGATTTCCTTATAGGGATGTCAAAGTCCGTGTTGAAAGTGCTTGGAGATCAGTCAATCTCTACGAAGTGCTCATAGTCATTTTTGATGTTCATAGGCATATTACCAGGTGAAGCTTTATTATTTAAATTAAGGAGTGGTCTTACATTTGTGTTTCAACCTTTGCTTTCTATATATTAAGTCTCTGTTTGGATAACCTTTTCCGTAGGTATTTATAAAAGAATAAAATACCAAGGTCAAATAATTCAATTCCTCTTTTAAGTTATAAGTTAAAATCAACTTATCTTCTTAGCTTTTGGAGAAGTTAAAAAAAGAATTTTTATAAAGATTAAGTGTATATGCTTTTTATAATATATAACTTATGCGAGAGGCTCAATTCATTTTAACTTTTTTTTCCTATAAAGGTTTAAAAATTGACTTACTACACTCGCTGCAATGGCGATAATGTCAGGATGAGTCACTTTAAGGTAATTTAGTTTACTAGTTATCTTTTTGTAGGATCTACAAATTTGACACTTTTAGAATGTCGAGAGCATATTTTCTGAGATATGACCAAACCATCCTTGCGTTGTGTCAATTCTATACCAAGGAAATACCTAAGGTGTCCAAATTTTTTTGTCCGGAAATTCTGAGCAAGATATTGTTTTAGTTGTACAATACCCTCATCATTGCCTATGATAATAATGTTGTCCACATATACAATGAGATAGATGCATTCTTGGGGAAAATGATGATAAAATATAGAAAATATAGAATGGTCGTCAAAATCACTTTGTTTATTCCAAACTACTGGATGACAGTTCGAAAACTCCCAAACCATGAACGAGTTAATTGCTTCAGGTCATATAACGACTTGTGTAGATTACATACAATATTAGACAACTCCCCTCAAGCGAAAAATCTAAGAGGTTGCTTAGTGTAGACTTCTTCATCAATATCACCATGTCAATCAATATAGCTTTCATTCAGAATTATTGTGTGTGCTGTTCGGTGGGGTTACCTGAGGACTGTGGAAGGTAACAGAAGCGCAAGTGAAATAGTTCCACCTGTCCATCTTCTCAATACAATATGGCTAGGAAAGATGGGAGAATCTCTTTTGGAGGTTGATGTGGTGTTGGAAGACATTTTTTTTTTCTAGAAAGGTGGAAAAAATAAAAAATACCTAAGGAGGGGAAAACTCATCAGAATAGTGAATGTGAATGAGAAAAAGGTTTGCAAAGAAAAAAAAAAATCTTTCGGAGACAGTTGGTATACCAGGCGAACATGGCTTTGAAAAAGGCTCTTGATATCGTGTTAAATTGTAGGAAACAGAAAAACATTAAAGTGAAATCTTTCTGATACAACGAGAATGCTTTATTTATATTGAGAAAAAGGAACCAAATAAATAAACAGAGGAGATTTAATATTTTTTAATAAAAAGATATGATAAGAGAATAAATAAAAATGTTTCTAATAATACATATGTAATTCAGATATTGTTTATTATAGAAGATTAGCTCCTTATTTCTACAACTATAACATGTATGTACTGGTGTGCTGATTGGCCTTTGGTAGCGAGCAGTGTACTAACACCAATCACAAAATCCTCTATTTCAACAAGGGATATTCTGCTCTTCTGGTTGTCTGGAAGAAGACTGGAACCATATAGGCTTTCTATGGATTGTTTTGTTAAACTAGCAGCTCAATTGCAATCTATTATCACATATATTGGCTCTTATCCTTTCTACCTGACTATAGTTTTATGTTTTGATGGCGCATTTTCTTTGCATCGTTATTGTGACCCCATCCTATTAAAAATTTGATTAACACAGGCCTGATCAGAGAGTGATACAATTAATTAAACGAATGGGAGCTCGATCAGTTCTAAATCAAAGGCGAATTTTGTGTATGAATAAGATTGATTTAGTAGAGAAAAAGAAAGACTTGTTGAAGGTTGCTGAAGAATTCAAAGATCTTCCTGGATATGAAAGGTAAGGTTCTCTTGTAGAAAGACTAGGGTAGACAATGGTCTGCAGTGTGATTGCAACTTTTATGTGGATTGACTCTAGTTCTTGAGCTAGCTTCTAATACCTTTTTCTTTTAAATATTATTATTTAGGCATTTCATGATATCAGGACTGAAGGGGGCTGGAGTAAAAGATTTGACTCGGTACTTGATGGAGCAGGCATGGATCTTTCTATTTCTACTGTCTCCTAGTTGTAAACAAATAATTTAATAGTTCTTCTAAGGAATTAGCAATGTGTTCTTTTGGGCATAGGATGAGATTGCCTCATCTGGTGGGATGAGGCTTAGTAATTACTTTTACAGTCATGATTGCTTCGTTTTTGTTACTACGCAAATTTGCATTTATTTTCTTTTGCAATCACAATTTTTATAGTTCTTGCAGTTTCAGATATCTTTGATTAGGTAATCCTCGTTTAACTCTGGTTGTTTGATTGTTTCTTATGCATAGGCAGTTCAACGACCCTGGGAAGAGGATCCATTTAGCATGAGTGAGGAAGTTATGAAGATGATAGCATTGGAAGTTGTGCGTGAAAGGTTATTGGACCATGTACATCAGGTAGTTGTTGAATCCAATCTATTCAGTCTTGTATCATGTTGCTAAAATTTGCGAGAAATATATGGTTGAATTTGGCTAATAGTGTAACAATATTATATATTAACCAGCAAATTTATCAATTCAGGAAATTCCGTATGATGTTGAACATCGATTGACTGATTGGAAAGAGTTACGAGATGGTTCTCTTAGGATCGAGCAACACTTCATCACTAACAAATTAAGCCAACGCAAGATTATTGTGGGGAAGAATGGTTCAAAAATTGGGTAACTTATATTTTAGCCTTTCCTCCACGTAGCTTAACAGTTTTTGCTATTATTAATTTTATCAGTCTCTCCTGTTTTGAATATTATATGACATGATTGTAATGTTTTGGTCAAAAGCATATTTAGATTGGTTAATCATCACGATGGCTTTCTGACTCAGGAACAGAACCGATAAACTTCTTATGCAGGAAATTTTCCATTTTCTGTAGATTGATTCGTTTTCATCTTAGGTCTTATTTTTATTTCAGTTTGTTATCTGAATCTACCTTCCTCATGCCCTTATCCGTTTCCTGTAAGGCAGTGTATGCTTTTGTATTCAATTTTTTTGCATCCCTGCATCCTTCAGATGAACAGTTATTTGGGTTTCATTTTGTTGAGGTTGGGTTGTGTTTATTGACGCTTGTTTTATACAGGAGAATAGGAATTGAAGCCAATGAAGAGCTAAGGTCCATTTTCAAAAGGCAAGTGCATCTAATTCTCCAAGTTAGTCATAAAAAATAAATAAATGTGTCGTAGATTCGATGTTGAAGTGTACCTTCTTGGCCACACTATGTTATGTTGTATGTGAAATGCCAAAAGCTGTGTGGCGTGTGAAGTCTCTGCAAAGTAACAAAACCATGGTAGATGTCATGATGATCTTGGAGAAATCATGGGTACAGGTTGAGTTCATTGTTGATTGTTCATACGAGCAAACTTTTGTCCCTATTTCCGATTTGGTTGCCCATGTTTAAGGAGTTGGACTCATTAATTTTATTGGGTATGAATTTCAAAAGGAAATTTCCATATTTTGTTTTTGTTTACTCAAATATAATCTGGTTTATACATGATTTTATGAAAGTAGACAATGCACATTTTGTCTGTAGTTGTATGATTTTTACCTTGGGTTCCCCCACTAATTTGGTGAGATAAGAGACTTTGTTATAGTATAATCTTATCCTATATGTACAGAAATTTTGAATATCAAAACTTTGTTTACTTCACATCTTGTGTTGTATAAACATTCTAAGGTTGTTTTGTGTGAAACTGCAAATTGGTTTCTCCTCTTCAACTTTAAAGTAAGGCTGAGAGGAGTCAAACTATTGAAACGTTGGATTTGGAAGCTTTTGAAACGTGAAATTTGATTTGTACAAAAGTGATGTTCAAGTTGAACTCAATTATGCAAAAGTTTTGTTTAATCAAGAATAAAAATGTCAGAATATCATTATATTATCTGAAATCATAACTAAGTCAATATCTTAACTAGTATTATCAAGTATATGCAACGTTCTTAAAAATATAGAAAAATAAGAAAGAAAATAAAAATGGAGGGTTATAACAATATCCAGCTAGAGAAATCGAAAGTGAGATATATCATATCTTAACAAAGAAATTCATGGTTGTTAATCCTACTAATAGTAAAATTATTAGCATATCAGTAATAACATTATTATGAACAAAGTTATCAAACTCGAGAGTCTATATAGACTCGTGAGGGGTCAGTAGACTCGACTCGTAAACCCGACTTGTAGACTCGTAAGAGTCTATTTCAATAAAAAAATTCAACAAAAAAAAAAAACAAATTTTTATGATAATAATTCCACAATAGTAATAAGTAAGTTCAAATAATGTACCAACAATAACACAATAACTAAATAAACAAAAAATACAAATGTCATCAAGTTTAATCTCTTCCATCTAATCTCCTAATGAAATCATCTGCACCATCTTTTTCATTACCATCTTCATCACCATCAAGTTCTTCTCTAGATGATTCATTATCATTGTCATCTAGATGATCCTAAGTCATTCATCTTTTTTTGGTGCAAATGATTTCTTTTTTTCGTATGAACCTATAAACATATATGAAATTATAGTAAAATAGAAGTCAAAGAAAGAAAAATAAAAACCTTAAATAACTTAATGAACTTAAATTACCATTTCCAATGAGCTCTAGTTACGTTCACACCCTAAAGAGCTACATGTCAAACCTAGAACCCGAATAGCAAATTTCTTTAATTCGGGAGTTCTATCCCCAAACATCTCCCACCATTCTCCAGGGAGCATAACTTTTCTACATTCCTTTGCATCTTTCACAGAAAAAAGTCATCTAGCAAAGTGAAAGTCAACAAGTTGCAAATTGATCTTTTTTCTTTCTGCAAGATCACTAACTAATGTTTGCATGCATGTATGCAATCCCTCTTTCACCTCAGCATCATCATTTCTAAAATTTGGTTCATAGTGCAACTGGAGGTTTAGATAATAGGCGGCTGCATGCAAAGGCCTATGAAGTTGATTATTCCACCTCTGATAAATGATTTTTTAGTCAGGTTCATAACTATAAAAGTAAAGTACCAAATTATGTTATATTAGAAAATTAGTTATACAAAGTAACTAAATTTAAAATGATAGAAAGAGTTTAGAAATGTTACCTTTTCTTAATATTATTAAAGTTGTATTTAATCTTCTCTTTTGCACAATCCATCTCCTCGTATATTAATCTCATTGCGGGTTTTGTATCCGAATCAACCAATCGAAGGACCACCACAAAAGAAGCAGTAAATTTTAAGCATGTACTTACATTCTTTCAAAATCGACTATCTAATACCATATTTTGAACCTTTCTCCCTTCCTGTGATGTTCCAAACTTACTTGTTTGCCACTCTTCAGAGCTAAACATGTTCATCAGTGATGCTTTCATCTCATGAAGACAAGCTAGAGTCAAGTAAGCAGTGACAAATCTAGTCATTCCTAGCCTTATCAAGTCTCTTCCTCTTGTAAACTTTTTCAAAATGCTTATTAGTTGTGTTCTACCATAAATGTAGGTAGTAATCCTTCTTCCCTTTTGGATGGTTACTTCATGAACCTTCAAATACTTCTCAAAATCTTCAAAGATTATATCAATGCAATGAGCAGCACATGGAGTCCAATATAAACGCTCTCTTTTTCACATCAACAATTCCCCAGCTGCCTTGAAATTTACAGCATTATCAGGAACTACTTGCACTACATTCTCCTCTCCAACAAATTCTACAACATCATTTAACATTTTAAAAACTTTATCTGCAATTTTTGAAATATCAAATGTATCTAATGAATAGAGAAACACGGTTCCTTTAGGACTATTCACCAAAAAATTACAAATTGAACGCCTTTTCTTATCAATCCACCCATCAGACATGATTGTGCAACCCTTTCTCTTCCATTCATCCTTGTACTCTTCAAGGAGGTCATTTGTTTTTTCCCTGCTTGTTTCAACAATTTCTCTCTAAGATCATGATATGATAGAGGTTTATAGCCAACACCGTACCTTGCAATCATGTCACACATTTTTGCAAAAACTGGATTCCTAATCACATTAAAAGGAATACACTTGTGTAGAAAAATTCAGCAACTTGAGCATCAACTTTTTCTTTATCGCCTTTCTTGTATAGTTGATTCAGAGTAGCTTGGACACCATCAGTAGATTTATTTTTAAACATCTTGCTACTACTAAAACTTGCACTCTCTTCTTCAACACCATCATCAAGTATATTCAACCTTCTTTTCTTCATTGAGGCGTCCTTAGCATTTGATACAACTTTCATCATTAAAAGCTTGATTTCTTCATGAACTGAAACACAAGGTTCAGAATCATATCTAGTTCATGCAAGGTGATGTTTGAATCTGAAAATGCCTCCATTAAATGTCTTTGAGCAGTAGTTACATTTCACTTTTTTTCCAGTGTCTAAGACATCTATTCCATGTTGCCATCTGATATCTCTGTTGTATTTCCAGCAGAACTTTTACTTCTAGGAGGAAGAGAAGATGATGTACCAACATTTCTACCAGTAGAATTTGAACCACTTTCTGACATCTTAAAAACTTAGAGCACTTGTTTACTACAGAAAAAATGCAAAAGTAACTCAAATTCCTTAAAAAGCAACGTTTCACTCCCTGCCACCTTCAATTTGTGTATTATTAAATTAAATACCAGCCACGTTTCACTTCAAACAAAAGCAACTCACTTTTCTTGAAAATGAAACCCAACCACAGAATATCCAAAACCCTGAGAAGCGGCGGCCACCAGCGGCGACCGGCGACGAGGAGCGAGGAGAGTTTTCCAATGAACGAGACGCGGCTTCGTACGAACGTGCGACGAGGAGCAGCGACGTCAACTGGGAATGTCCAACAGCGACGTGCAACGATGGCTTGGGATGGCGGAAAACGTGCGATGGCGAACACAAGTCAAAGGTGAGAGTGAAGAAGTGGTTGTGAACCCTAAAATGACACTGTGTCCTTTAAACAAGTATAAAAAACCCTTAAGTTTTGGGTGATTTGGACCCTTCATCCGAACTCGCTGACCCGGTTTGTGACTCACGAGTTTGAGCGAGTCTACCAAGTCCAATTTCAAGTCCAACGAGTTTACTTAAAAACCGAGTTTACTTGCGAGTCAACTCGCCCAAGAGTTATAGACTCGTAAACTTGAACGAGTCAGCGAGTTGACTCACGAGTTTGATAACCATGATTATGAATTTGACGCTAAATTGAAATAATTTAAAATAATAAAATAAAGTTTTAAAAGAATATTCTTTATAACTAAAGAAAGAGTAAAAATAATGGTTATTTCTAATTACTGAATTTATTGATGATGCTATCAATTATTCATCACTTTCCTAAGTTGACACCTAAAAGAAAAAAAAAATTTGAAAGCTAACACACTTTTTCTGAATGACACTTTTTCTGAATGAGACTATTTTAGTTTAATGTTAGAAAAATATTTTCATAAATTTTAATGTACAATTCTGAATTCCAAGAAAGTTGTTTTGAACGTAACTAATATTTTAAGCCCTCTCAATTTTAATCAAAATATATACTAAATCAACTTAAAAGAGTATGCATAAAGTTAAAGTTAAAAGAAAAAATAATCGAAGAATAAATGACTAATTTGAACTAATTTAGTCTCCGAAGAAAGAAATCTAATTTAGTTTCTAGGAAAATATGGATAGGTATTCAAACTTTATGACTTAATTATAAAAAATACTGTTTTGTGTCATTATTTCTTAAACACTACAACTGAATGAAGAAGTGATTCTGAAAAACTTAATAAAAGACATAATTATTGAATTTTTTAGAGTAAAAAATTTCATTCTTTTGTATATTAAATTGACCCTCGTTTACTCTTTCAAAGTTATTTTTATCTAACAACAGTTTGAATCAATAAAATAGTTATGAAAATATTTTAAAAAATATACTTTAATAAGATGAACTTTATTCTCATTTTTATATTATAATTTAGTTATTGAAGTGAGATGAATTTCTAAAAATATTTAAGTCACTTTTTTTTTTAAATCCAGATTCTTTATTGATTGTTTTTAGTGTCTCCTGTTTTTTTAAATATTTATGTGGCTTCAAGTTATAATGATTTTAATATATTAAAAATAATTTTAATATATTAAAAATAATTTTAATATTAAACAGTAAAGTGAACATATTTTTTTATCATAATAATAAATAATGGCATTGTTGGAACCATCAACATCTTCCATATACAATCAAACCCGGTCACATCTGAATAAATCAAAATTAGTCACTAAAAAATCTTGGTTTGCTATATCAAAATTACACAAAAAGTTTATTAAAATTTCTCTTTAAAATGATTGAAATGGAACTTTTAAGATGGATTTGGAAAGAGAATGTCTACACACTTTGTTACCTATAAATATTAAAAAAAAAATAGTTTCATCATTGGATGTAGGTGGATATGCACAATCCCAAAAACTGATAATGTATTGATACCAAGCATTTGAAGTCAATGAAGACCTGAATTATTTTCAAAAAGCAATTGCATATAATTCTCCAAGTTAGGAATAAAATAAAGAATCAACAATGCAAATAGCTTTAATGTTGAACTCTACCTTCTTTTCCGCAATGGATGTGAAATGCCTAAATGAAGTATCTATTTATTTCATTTTATGTGATACATAATAAATCTATTGTGTGTACGAATTTCAAAAGAAATTTTCATATTTTGTTTTTTATGCTCAAATATAATTTGATTTATACATGTTTTTATCAAAATAGAAAACTTCTATGTAGTTGAATGATTATTATTTTGGGTTCTCTGAAAATTGTCCTCTGTCCACTGACCCTTTCCCACTTGGTGATACAAGAGACTTAGTTATTGTATAATCTTATGTTATATGCAAAAATTTTGATTTTCAAAATTTATTATTTTTCCATCTCTTGTGTTGTTAACCAAACATTCTGTGTTAACTGAACTATATTTATTTGGAATTGGACCCTTAGTTTAACCTTATATTTATTTTTCATATATTCTTTTATTTTTTCAAAGTGGCCCTAATTAAATTTTCGCACTGTCCCATTTCGCCTTGGAAGAAGAAGGGAGAAGGGGGCGCTGCATTATCAGATGAATATCCACACTTGCTTTTTTTCAATGAAAAAGTTATCAGATGAAGAGTATAAATAAAATCTTTGTATTTGTCCAACAAAACCCAAAAACAAATAAGAATTACGTCTGTTAAACCACACAACTTACAACTATTAGGCCAAATTACACGCTTTCTTCTAATGGTATTTAATATCTATTGCTATAATTGTAAGATGGTGTATTTCAATAAATATCTGAAACTAATTAATTTTTTTTAGATAGATTAATTAACATAATTTATAATACTCTTAAGAGTGAAACCGATTTTACTAGTATTGTTCCTTCTACATTAATATAGGAGTTGACACGCTATAAAATAATTTTAATTTTAAAAAAAGAATTTATTAATTTTATTGGATAAGATTATTAATTTTTTTTAATTTTTATAAGTATTTATTTTAAATTTTATCTAACTATAATCTTAATAAATAATAAAACTAATAATAGCAATAACAACATAGGAAAGGCACGGCCTTATTCAGTATAAGAGGGCCTACAGAGTTAATTTCGTATTTTCAATCACGATATGGGGGGTGCAGGCTGATATCATGTAGGTGCAGGAAGAAGGCGTCCAGCTGGCAGTAGATGGAAAGGCCACTGCTTTTTCTTGAATCTCCAAGCCTTGCACTTTCAAAAATTTCAATACTGTTATTTTAGTTTCGGAATGTATATTTGGGAGTGAAAGTGTGATTCGAAACAATTTATTTTGAAATATGTTATTGAGTTTCAGAAGTGAAAATTTCATAAGTCAATAGGAGTATTATGAAACAATTGTTTCAGGAATAGATTTACGGATTGGAACAATTTATTTCAGAACTTATTGATTGAGTTTTCAAACAGAAAATTTCTTAAGTCAATATTTTGGGATTAGCTCTTGCAGAATAGATTTCTACTGTATTATTGTCATGGAAGAGAGTGTTTCTTAATTAAAAAAACATGTTTCAAAATAACTTGTTTTAGAATAAATTATTTCGGAATAGGTTTTTTAAGTTACTGAACACCTGAAATAATAATTTTCAGAATTGGAGATACAAAAGTATTTTCCTCTCTTCACTATTATTATTTTAAGGATAATTTTGAAAATTTTGGAGATGGGTGAAGAATTACAATTATACGTTAAGGCCCAAAAGGGCCCAATAAGAATCTGTTCAGCTCCTATTTCCGCTTTTGGTGATTGTCGGCTTAGTTCTGAACGGAAGAGCACCGCCGCAGCTTTCCTGAGCCTTCTCTTCTCTCTTCACTCTGATTGCAATTTGCATGTGAGTTAGTGAGTATGGTGAAATGATTGAATCTTCAAATAAGCAACAAGGCAATGATAATGAAGGGCAGATACATTTCTCTTCTCAAAACCTGCAAATCCATGTCCCAATTGAAGCAAATTCAGGCCCACATTTTCAGTGTTGGCCTTCAACAAGATAGAGACACCCTTAACAAGCTCATGGCCTTTTCCATGGACTCATCACTTGGGGATTTTAACTATGCAAACAGAATCTTCAAACACATTCATTACCCCTCTTTGTTTATCTATAACCTCATGATCAAGGCCTTCGTCAAAAGGGGTAGCTTTAGGAGTGCCATTTCTCTGTTTCAGCAGCTTAGGGAACATGGCGTCTGGCCTGATAACTACACCTACCCTTATCTCTTGAAGGCTATTGGTTGCATTGGGGAGGTTAAGGAAGGGGAAAAGGTTCATGCTTTTGTGGTTAAGACTGGCCTTGAGTTTGACGCTTATGTGGGTAACTCCTTGATGGATATGTATGCAGAGTTGGGCCGGGTTGAGGGGTTCATACAGGTGTTTGAGAAAATGCCTGAGAGGGATACGGTTTCTTGGAACATCATGATTTCGGGTTATGTCAGGTGCAAGAGGTTCCAGGAGGCTGTGGATGTTTACCAGCAAATGCGAAAGGAGAGCAATGAAAAGCCTAATGAAGCCACGGTAGTGAGCTGTCTGTCCGCATGTACGGTGTTGAGAAATTTGGAGCTTGGTAAGGAAATTCACGATTACATTGTGAATGAACTGGATTTTACTACTATAATGGGGAATGCTTTGATAGACATGTATTGTAAGTGTGGGCATGTGAGCGTGGCCCAGGAGATTTTCGATGCAATGACTGTTAAGAATGTGAATTGTTGGACCAGTATGGTAACCGGGTACGTGGCCTGTGGTCGATTGGATCAAGCTAGAGATTACTTTGAGAGGAGTCCAAGTAGGGATATTATTCTTTGGACAGCCATGATTAATGGGTATGTACAATTTAATCGCTTTGAAGAGGCAATTGCATTATTTGGGGAGATGCAGATGAGAGGTGTGAGACCGGATAACTTCATTGTGGTTACTCTTCTTACGGGATGTGCTCAATCAGGAGCTCTAGAGCAAGGCAAGTGGATTCATAATTATATAGATGAAAACCGAATCCTAGTGGATGCTGTGGTTGGTACTGCCCTTATTGAAATGTATGCTAAATGTGGCTGCATAGATATAGCTTTGGAGATTTTTAATGCATTGAAGGAAAAGGATACTGCCTCATGGACTGCAATCATTTGTGGACTGGCCATGAATGGTAAAACAAGTAAAGCACTTGAGTTATTTGAAGCAATGCAAGTGTGTGGATTTAAACCTGATGATGTTACCTTCATTGCTGTTTTGAGTGCTTGTACTCATGCAGGATTGGTTGAAGAAGGCAGAAAGTTATTTCATTCCATGTCTAGTGTATATAACATTGAGCCAAATTTAGAGCACTATGGGTGTTTCATTGACCTTCTTGGTCGAGCCGGATTGTTACAAGAGGCGGAGGAGTTGGTAAGGAAGTTACCTGATGAAAACAATGAAATAATAGTTCCACTCTATGGAGCTTTGCTAAGTGCCTGCAGAACTTACAGTAATATTGATATGGGTGAAAGGCTTGCTACAGCACTGGCCAGAGTTAAATCAAGCGATTCAAGTCTTCATACACTTCTGGCTAGCATTTATGCCTCTGCTGACAGATGGGAAGATGTGAGAAAGGTGAGAAGTAAGATGAAAGATATGGGAATCAAAAAGGTACCAGGATATAGTGCCATTGAGGTGGATGGTTAGTGGCAACAGTGGTGAGGGCTCTTTACCATCGCCAAAGGCGAATTTTGTGTATGCATAAGATTGATTTAGTAGAGAAAAAAGAAAGACATGTTGAAGGTTGCTGAAGAATTCAAAGATCTTCCTGGATATGAGAGGTAAGGTTCTCTTGTAGAAAGACTAGGGTAGACAATGGTGTGCAGTATGATTGCAACTTTTCTGTGGATTGACTCTAGTTCTTGAGCTAGCTTCTAATACCTTTTTCTTTTAAATATTATTATTTAGGCATTTCATGATATCAGGACTGAAGGGGGCTGGAGTAAAAGATTTGACTCAGTACTTGATGGAGCAGGCATGGATCTTTCTATTTCTACTGTCTCCTAGTTGTAAACAAATAATTTAATAGTTCTTCTAAGGAATTAGCAATGTGTTCTTTTGGGCATAGGATGAGATTGCCCCATCTGGTGGGATGAGTCTTAGTAATTACTTTTACAGTCATGATTGGTTCGTTTTTGTTAGTATGCAAATTTGCATTTACTTTCTTTTGCAATCACAATTTTTATAGTTCTTGCAATTGCAGATATCTTTGATTAGATAATCCTCGCTTAATTCTGGTTTTTTGATTGTTTCTTGTTCATAGGCAGTTCAACGACCCTGGGAAGAGGATCCACTTAGCATGAGTGAGGAAGTTATGAAGATGATAGCATTGGAAGTTGTGTGTGAAAGGTTATTGGACCATGTACATCAGGTAGTTGTTGAATCCAATCTATTCATTCTTGTAACATGTAGCTAAAATTTGTGAGAAATATATTTTAGGATTTGGCTAATAGTGTAACGATGTTATATATTGGCATAGATTGAATGTTGAAGTGTACCTTCTTTGCCACGCTATGTTATGCTGTATGTGAAATGCCAAAGCTGTGTGGCGTGTGAAGTCTCTCTGCAGAGTAACAAAACCATGGTAGATGTCATGGTGATATTGGAGAAAATCATGAGTACAGGTTGAGTTTATTGTTGATCGTTGGTACGAGCAAACTTTTGTGCCTATTTCCGATTTGGTTCCCATGTTTAAGGAGCAGGACTCATTAATTTTATTGTGTATGAATTTCAAAAGGAAATTTCCATATTCAGTTTTTGTTTACTCAAATTTAATTTGGTTTATACATGTTTTTATAAAAGTAGACAATTAGCTCATTTTGTCTGTAGTTGTATGATTTTTACCTCTCCCACTCATTTGGTGAGATAAGAGACTTTGTTATTGTATAATCTTATCTAATGTACAGAAATTTTGAATATCAAACTTTGCTTAATTCACTTCTCGTGTTATATAAACATTCTAAAATTATGTGTGAAACTAGAAATTGCTTTCAGCTCTTAAACTTTTGAAAGTAATGAGAGAAGCCAAACTCTTGAAGCGTTGAATTTGATTTGCAAAAATATTGATGTTCAAGTTCAACTCATTTATGCAAAAGTTTTGTTTAATCAAGAATAAAAATGTTAGAACATCATTTTAGCATCTGAAATCCTAAGTCAATATCTTAGCTAGTATTATACCAATAGCGGGTACCTATATCGAAAGTGAGATATCACACATTTTTATAATAGCCATAAGAGATATCACATCTTACCAAGTAAATTAATGTTATTAATCTACTAATAGTAATATTATTAGCATATTAATTTTCTTTCTTAAATACGAGAATTAAGGAATTAAATCATTAAGTTAACGATTAAAGTAGAATCACATAAAAGGTTTAATTTGTTTTATTAGCAATCTCAATAGCGTAGATGACTTTTATAATCTCAGCTTCAAAAGCCATTGCAATCACTCATATTTTCAATTTTATTATTTCTACTAAAAATGCCTCCACATACTGAAATGTTCCAGTACTTTGTATATACTTTATCCCACTTTGTTCAATCAAAATCTAGGGGAGCACAGCCATCCTCGAGAATACTAACACCATTTCTTGGCCTGCAAAAAACTTTAATGATTTTGTAACGTCATCATTTATTAAATATTTTATATTTTATAAGCATCAATATTTAATTAATCAACCACTACCGTCAATAGCCCGAGTTAACCAAATTTTGCTGAAGAAGGTCAACAAAACACAATGCACAGCATCAGAGACAACAACATTGCCAAGCACCACCTACAACACCACCAAGATGTATATAGGCAAAAACAAACCAATACAATTTCCACCATCAACCAAAACCACTGCAAGCTCAGAAACTAGAGGAAGTTCACCAATCATTGTACACTACAATAAAGCTCACCAACGTTTACATGTCTACGAAGCTCATTACCAAAAACCTAGAAACAAACCTCGTTCAAGTGACAAAACTCAACAAATATGAATAATGACGTACATAATCAATTATTCAAAGAAGATACTCAAATACATGTATAGAACTGTGCAGACAATCGATTATCACATCGAGATAATCAATTATGATGGACAAAATATACGTATAATTATATGTTTTGTCATAATCAATTACCCATCAAATTTGAATCAAATTTGAATCTCATCTTTTTTTTATGACGACGAATCTTGCTCCTTGCTTATTCTATCACTACTTTTTTTTTTTTTGACGTCGAAGCTCTATCACAACACACCAAGTCATTAGCTTCTTCACCCACCACTGATGTCTAACATGGCTCACAAAATACTAAAAGAGCAATCACATTCCAGCACGTAACGTCCCCCTTTTAATGACAAATTTGAATTCTTCAATCACTACCACTTAATACATTCAAGATTTATCTACCAACATTTATATCTACCTTACACAATTGAGATTACTGTAGAAGCACATGCAGGGTTAAAAACATATTTACACACATGTCAACTCCTTCGTATTTCTAAATATTCTAAATCAGTGGCATTCATCTCAATCAAAACACAAATGTCTCCACTAGTCCATGTTTTCATGTATAGTCGACCATCTCAACTAAACACACAGTTAAAGAAAGAAATTTAAAAACTCATGAATACACACTTTTACTCAATGAGTCTATTTTAATTTAACGTTTGAAAATTATTTTCTCAAATTTCAGTGCACAATTCTAAATTCTTAAAAAAGTAAGAGAGGAAATTTGTTGTTTTGGAAGTATCAGGAATTTTAAGCCCTCTCAATTTTAATTTAAACATATACTAGATCAACTTAAAAGAGTATACATAAAGTTAAAAAAAAAAAATCTGATTAAAAAATAATCTAAGAATAAATAACTAATTTGAACTCTAAGCGGGTAGTAATTTAGTCTCTGAAAAAAAATATCTGATTTAGTTTCTAAGAAAATACAGATAGCTATCCAAACTTTATGACTTAAATCATAAAAAATATTGTTTAGTGTCATATTATTTCTTAAACATTACAACTTAATGATGAAGTGATTATAAGAAACTTAATAAAAGACATAATTATTGCAATTTTTATATAGTAAACAATTTCATTCTTTTAAATATTAAATTGACCCTCTTTCAAACTTATTTTTAACTAAAAACAGTTTAAATCAATAAAATAATTTCAACGATTTCTTAAAAAATAAACTTTAATCCTAGTTCAATCTCTCATATTCAAGTTATAAGATGAACTTTACCCTCATTTTTATATTATAATTTAGTTAATGAAGGGACATGAATTTTCAACAATATTTAAGTCACTTTTTTAAAAATCCAGATTCTTTATTGATTTTTTAGTGTCTCCTGCTTTTTTTAATGTTTTTGTTGCTTCAAGTTATAATGATTTTTAATATATTAAAAATAATTTTAATATTAAATAGTAAATTAAACTTTAAGTCATAATAAATAAATAGTGACATCGTTGGAACCATGAACATTTTGTATACAATCAAAGCCGGTCACATTTGAATAAATAAATATAAGTCACTACATAATCTTTGCTTGCTATATCAAATTATACATAAAAGGTTTATTAAAATTTCTCTCTTAAAAATGGTGAAATGGAATTTTTAAGAGGGATTTGGAAGAGAGAATGTCGACACACACTATAACCTATAAAGATTAAAAGAAAAAAAAAATAGTTTCATCATTTGATGTAGGTGTATATGCACAATCCCAAAACTGATAATGTATTGATGAAGTCAATGAAGAGGTATTTTCAAAAAGCAATTGCATCTAATTCTCCAAATTAGGAATAAAATAAAAAAAATCAACCATGCAAATAGCTTTAATTTTGAACTCTACCTTCTTTTCCACAATGGATGTGAAATGGGCACACCTTAACCTTGAAGTGTCTATTTATTGCATTGTATGTGATACATAATAAATTTATTGTGGGTATCAATTTCAAAAGGAAATTTTCATATTTTGTTTTTTATGCTTAAATATAATTTAATTTATACATGTTTTGATCAAAATAGAAAACTTCTATGTAGTTGTATGGTTATTATTTTGGGTTTTCTGAAAATTGTCCATTGACCCTATCCCACTTTGTGATATAAGAGACTTTGTTCTTGTATAATATTATGTTACGTACAAAAAATTTGATTATCAAAATTTGTCATATTTCCATCTCGTGTTAACCAAACATTCTGTGTTAACCGACCTATGTTTATTTTGGAATTGTGCCCTTAGTTTAACCTTATCTTATTTACTTTCTGTTTGATTATTTAAAATAGTTAAATCATTTTAGTTTTTTAATATCACATGTTTGAATCATGACTTGTCTTTGGCAACAGGAAATCTTTATTCTCTCGGCCATTTGTAAGAATCTAATGACAAATGAAAGGATAAGATTTTTCCAAACTTAGATATATATATCCTGATTTGCTGCTATATATAGGCTGTGTGGCACCTAATATTGTTCAAAGACTGAATTTTAGAATTAGTAACATATCATAATTAGCATTTTTTGTGAATGAAGAATTTTTAATCAATCAGTAAATTTTGTGAATTTTTTAGTAAAAATAATATGAGAATAATTTAGTTTATAATGATATAAAATAATTATTTTTCATTTAAATAATTTCTTCTAAAAGTAACCTTAATTTCCTTAATTTAATATAAATCTTTATTTTATTATTCTTGCATTATAGAATTATTATTGTTGGTCCTGTCCTGAGGTCAAAATAAATAGTATAAGTTACTTCTTTATAAAGCTAGATGTCTCCTATATTAATATTTTCTAAAAAATTATCATTTATAAACAATTTCTTTAACTTCACATAGGAAAGAAAGTAAAAAATCTAATCCACGATTAATTTGTAGAGTAGATTGGGTATTCTAAACCAAATAAAGAAACAAATTTTTAAAAAATGATTTAAAACTAAAGATGAGATATAATAATATTAAAAATCAAAATTAAAAGAGAAAAAGAAAGATGAATGAAGAAGGAAGTGAAATTTGTGTGTACTAGTTTATGCAGTCACAGTTCTCTCCATGACAGCCACAATTGCGGGAGTGCATGGAGATAAATTTTTCAAGAGATCAAAGTGGATAATCTTAAAAGTTTCAATATCATGTAACTTATTTTTGTTTGTCATGTCTACCTTACACATGCTCCACATTGTTTTATTGAAAAAGAAGGAAAATAATATTAAATTGATTAGGCCTTATAATGTTTAAACAAATATGATTAGATTGATTAGACAAAAAAATCATAAATACAGAAAAAATAATTAAACAAACATTAAGAATAGTACAATTTTCTATAAAATTGAAATAAGTAGTTATAACATCCTATATTTTTCATATAATAGGAACTTTATTGGATAGGAATTATATAATAAACCTTAATATAAAAATCAATACATTCATAATGTATTTAAAAATATACTTCTCCACAAAAGATCTAATAAAATATTTTCGTAAAAATTACAAATAAAATAAAATAAAATAAAATTTCTCCATCAGTTTACTGGGGACTCCCACCACCTGTCAAATCTTCTGCTCCCGTGTAATATACACGATCATCGCAGTTTTAAAAACAAAACAAACAACACACAAAAGGAAGGGTAAGCTAAAGAGTTTTCAAAACAATATATATTTTCATAAATTGGATTTCTATCTCAACAAAACAACAACAATTCAATCTTTCATAATTCATCTCACATCATACATACACTGACTCACAAACAATGACACTAGACTCTCTACTTCCCTACTTCCGGAAGACACTAGTGCATTGAGTTAAACTCAAGAGGTGTGCACCTGTCATATACCATTCATCTGTTCCGATCAGCTCATATTTCAAACCTCGGATACAGTCTGTCCCGATCAGTTCCTATTTCAAACCTCGGGTACAGTTCCCATATGCACAGGGTTAATCTATTTGTCCTATTCCGATCAAGCTCATATTTCAAACCTCGGACAGGACCATATGAATCTCCTTCGACTCTCCACCAACTAGTAAACTTCATCTATATGAATCCAATGTACCAGTAGAGTCAGGATACCTCCTTATAATCCCCAAACAATGCACATCCTAATAATCTCAACACGGGTATCTCCTTTCCTGAAGATACTATGTCTCGATCACACACCACATCATTCACAAACATTGATACTATATCGCACCATTCATAAACATTTATTCCATTCAATTCAAATTCATATATAATAAAAAAAGGTAATTATAATATTTATTAAAAATATTCAAACTAGCTTCCCTTACCTCTATAGAGTAGAGATACTCAAAACCCTAAAATCACAAGCAACCTAACTCTCTTCAAGAATCTGATCGGACACTCTTGATTTACTCAACGCTAGGAATCTAAGGATGTCTTCTGATTGTCAATATGATAATCTATGAGATCACAAATCTAGAGAGAAGGTAGAAAATTTTAAAGCGATTTGTTTGAGAGATGGTGGTTTTTATAAAACTGTATATCTTCTTAAAGAGAGAGAGTTGACAGTTTTTATTAGAATAAAACAGAATATCTTTTTAGAGAAATAAAATATCTTCTTAGAGATAATTGGTGGTTTTTATTAGAACAAAATAGAATATCTTCTAAGAGAGATAGAATATCTTAGAGAGAGAGTTGGTGGTTTTTATTAGAATAAAACATAATATCTTTTTAGAGAGAGAAAATATCTTCTTAGAGAGAATATCTCCTTAGGGAGAGAGAGTTGGTGGTGGTTATAAAACTAAAAAGTAAATAACTATCTTTTATTTACTTAAACAACTCTTCTGTTAAAAAAATATTTAACTGTTATTAAATTTATCTCTAAAATTAAATTTTATTATATAACTATTTTCTAGGGTATTACAGTAAAAAAAAAGTAAAAATAATAATAAAAAATATTAAAATACAAAAAATAATAATAAAAAATTAAATAAGTTAAAAAATAGGTTTAAATAGTATATAACTTATAAGTTAGAAGTTTCTAATATAACTTACTTTAAATTATTTACCAAATACTTTAAGTTAATCAAAATAACTTATATACTACTCAAGTTTATAGTTAACTTACTAATTTTACTAAATACACTCATAATTTTTTCTGCAAAACCTGCCTACACTATGTAAATTTGTACTTCAATTGGTTAATTTTTATGATATTAGTCCTAGTTTGCCAATTTCTTTTATAGAAATTATTTCATAATGATTAATACATTTCTTATCTATCTTAGAATACATTTTTTCGTTCTCTTTCGTTATTTTTGTAAGTTCGCTTCTTTTCAAACAAGATCTGTAATTTATATATACAGTGCCAGTTAAAACAATAAAAAAAAAACTAATGATATGCATTAGAAATCAAATACGAAAATAAAAAAAAATAGAAAGAAGGAAAGTAAAAGAAATAATTGTTTAGAAGAACAGAAAAAGAAAAGTAAATGATAAATAATTTCCATCTCAATTAAATTCCTAAAAATACAATTCAATAATCTCTTAAAAAAATCTTCTCAAATTATAAAAATAACTCCATTCTCACCATTTTTTATTTATCAGTTTTATACAAATGTCCGAAAAAATATTTAAAAAAATATATTATACGGTTCTTTAAAATAATTAACATAAGAGTGTTCTCTTTCTCTGTTATACACACTGAACCTTTCATAAAATGGAAGAGAATACTGTCATATATGCATACATAAGTTGTATGGAACTACTACTTTATCCATGTAAAGATTTACTTAAAAAATTATTATCTCCTAACTTGCACAGAATATTTAGGAAGAGATTTCAAAAGTTATAAAATAACATCTTCTTCATATGAGTTACTTGTTTGAAAAATTGATGTAACTCAATTTGAATATAAAATCTGGTATATGAATTACTTGTTTGAAAAATTGATGTAATTCAATTTGAATATAAAATCTGGTATTTAATCTTATAATTTATAATTATGATCAATAATATGAACCTACTCTTTGAATCTAAAATTAACAAAAATTATTCTTAATATCTCTAAGACTACATACAAGAAAGTGTATGTAGATTTTATTTTATTTTATTACAAAAACCCTAATCCACTTAAGAATATAAAAAAATTGGTATTTACTTAAATTAAAATAGTGATATGTTAAACTTAATTTATCCTACACTAAAAATTGAATGGGAGATTTTGATGTTCAATCTGAAATAAGAGAAAAATCAAATTTTTGAAGGAGAGAATAAAAAAACTATAGGTTTTTGTTGTATAGAAAGAAGGAGAGTGATTTTTGTTAGAATAATTTTTTAAATTCTTATAAAATACAAAAAATAATAATAGAAAAAAATTAAATAAGTTAGAACGTAGGTTTAAATATGTTTATAATATAACTTACTTTACAGTATTTACTAAGTACATTAGATAATCAAACTAGCTTATAAATTAATCTAATTATAGTTAACTTATTGATTTTACTAAATACACTATAATAATATTATTCGCAAAACCTGCCTACACACTATAAATTTGTACGTCAAATGATGACCTTGTACGGTATTAGTCTTAGTTTACAAAATTGGTCAAAAAATCCATCTCATAATGTTCAATACATTTCTTATTTATCTTATAATACATCCTTCTTTATTCTAAAAAGTTAAAAAATAAAAGATAAAATTTAGTTTATATTGATATTTGTTCTTAAAAAAGAAAAACTAAGGAAATATAACTTTTACATCAGCCTATTCTTATTAATACAAGCTTATATAAAATAATTTCAATTTAATGAGATTATATATATATATATATATATATATATATATATATATATATATATATATATATATATTTAGCATTGAAACCAAAGAAGTATATTACTTATAGTTTTAGTCCGTAGATAAAATCTTTAGTGTTGGTAAAAAATTAAAAGTTACCTAAAATGATAAGAAGACAACTTTGGTAATGTCAGAGTGAAATTAATTTTTTTGTTTAGTGAAATTAATTTTTTTTAAACAAAATTTGTAATTTATATATACACCTTCTGTCAAAACAAAAAAAAAACTAATGTCATGTATTAAAAATGAAATAAATAAATAAAAAAAAAATAGAAAGAACAGAAAAAAAAATTGTTTAGATGGATAAAATTAAATAAAAAAATAAATGAAAAATGACCTCCATCTCAATTAAATTCCTAAAAGTACAGTTCAATAATCTCTTAAGAAAAAATCTCCTTAAATTATAAACATAACTCTATTCTTACCATTGTTTTCATGATTTATCAGTGTTATACAAATGTCAACAAAATTATTAAAAAAATATATTCTATGCTGCTTTAAAATCAGTAACATCGCAGTGTTGTTTTTTTTTCTGTTCTACACATTGACGCTGAGACTTGCATGCATATAGATGTATGAAACGTGTGTCATACTTTCTTTTGCTTCTAATACTGAGAAGATGGTAACATACATAAATACATAGACTATTTTTTGTTTCACTCGGTAGTGTCACCATTCACTGTAATACATATTTGTTTCATTCTCAAGATTTTGATTAGTGGACATTATCAATTTCTTTGAAGTTATAAACTAGATGTTGTTCTTGGAATGTGTGATGAGGAAGAGTAAACTTTTGAGATCAGTTTGTGTTTTTTTTGGACGGATTAGGACAGAAGTTCCAACATCAATTATTTGAAGAAAAAGTTAAAATTTCAATAAATATAATATTATTTAAAATTATTTTAATGTCGGTTTGTGTCTGGAGATGAACTAATGCAGAAAATTCAACGTCAACTATTTGAGAAGATAGTTAGAATTTCAATAAATATAATATTATATAAAATGAAAATTGATAATAAAACGTGTGAATAGTATTTTTTCACACATTTGTCAAAATTTAAAGGTAAGACAAAGTTATATAATATTTTTTATATATTTAATTTATTAATATTTATATATTATAATAAAATAAATGTAACTAATTACATAATATATTATTAATAAAATAATAATAAATTTAATAAAATTATAAAATAATAACAAACTATTAATAAAAAAAGATTAATAATAATTTATAAAAAAATAATTAAAGTAAAATATTAATTACTAATATTAAAAACTAAAAGTAATAATCATTGTAACAGCCTAAAATTTCTATAGTATTTACAATCAACTCTTATAAATAAATAAAATATATATATTTCAAATTATAAAATATTTAATACATGAAAGATAAATAAAAGAAGGAAAGAATAAATAAGAAGAAAAGAAAAGAAGAACATTTTTTTAAATTTTATTTAATTTTTTTTTTAGCTTGGGCGAAAATAATTTCGCCCGAGCAAAAATCCACCTCGCCTAAGCTAGAAATAAGTCGCTTAAGCGAAAACAGTTTAGAGAGCACTACTAATTTTTGCCTGAGCAAAACCACTCTAGCCTAGACGAAAACACTCCAGAGAGCATCTTATTTTGTTTACCAAGGGCTCGCTCGGGCGAGACTTGCAGTGTGAACTTTTCTGCAAAATTCGCTTGAGCGAGATTCTTCTGCTTGAGCGAGTCTATCTAAAAATATTCTCATTTAAACTAGCTTTTGTCTGTTAAGTATTACCATCCATTTAAGGTTCAGAGTACTACATAAAGTATTAAGGTACATCAAACTTAACTACGACTATCTACATGACAAAAAGAGTAATCATTCCAAGGTCATCAAGTCTTTAACTACAACAAAACATATATCCAAGTATATACAAGACAAAAGGAAAATCAGTTTAAGAGCATATCATCTTTAAGGTGCTCCAAGATCTGCATCTGCACCTGCTCGTGTACATAGTATAGTCATCGCAGTTCATACAACAACATGAAAAACAACGGTAAGCTAGTAAACTTAAAAGTTTATAACATACTAACTAGATGCAAATAGAATAAAGTATCTCAGTCATAAGAATTTCTTTAAAGTTTAGCATATCAAGTTTCAATGCAAGTTTTTCTTTTTCATTTCAAGTACTCATGTCAAACATCATACATAAAGGTCTCACATGGATCACATCAATACATATAGGTCATACATAGACCCATCATCTTCCTGAAGACTCATTATGTATGCCCCTACCAGAGACTAACATCTAATCCAATACCCAAGACTTAGATTCAGCGAGTCTAAGAGAAAAGACTAATCCAATACCCAAGACTTAGATTACCTGCGAATCTAAGAGAAAGGACTAATCCAATACCCAAGACTTAGACTGCCATTCGAACATAAGAGAAAGGATCGGAGTAAGCTCAAACATCTAATACCGAGTCTCACCAGCGGTCCCGGTGTGTATGAACTCCCTCACAACTTCTCACCACCTGATATCTTAGTCTATGTGACTTAGATCATTAGTGAAGCTTGAGGATCTCTGTTAAACATAGGCGTGCTATACTTAATGTACACGAACGAGCATAACTCATACATCATCCCAAATGTATGGCATCAATTCATCATTCACATCAATACTCATTCAGTCTACAAATCATATTATGCAAGTATCTTTCCACCATCAAAATAATACTTAATTACTCAAAACAGTTAACTTAATCACACTAAATCAAAACAAACAATCAAATTCATTCAGTGCTCAAGAACCAGTCAGACCTGTAAGAAAGACTTGAGCACTGATAATCACATATTCAAATCTTCTGTCCTATAGGTCTATTTAAAGTAACTAACTAGTATAAAAATAAGTTACTAGCTTCCCTTACCTTAGACACCGATCCCCTACCAATTCCTCGGTCAGGCAATAACCCCAGTACAACTTTAGGGATCTAAAACAAGTTTTCCAAATAACACCAACTTTTAGTATAACCTTAATCAAGTTTAGACGAAAAGTTTTCTCAATTGTTCCCATCAATATTGATGACAAAAACTTAACGAAAAATAGAGAACAAAGGATCTTTAGAGCAAATATGAATTTACTCTGTTTGAGATTCTGATCGATTTGAAATGGCCCTAGGATCCTCACCTACTGCGGGACTTGATCAGATTCTGGAACAGAGGAAATATAGAGGGTGAAAATCAAGAGAGAAGGAGGAGAGAACTATGGAGGTTGGAAGGTAAGAGAGAGAGAGAGAGAAAATGAAAAAGGGGTTGCTTTTTTCCTCTTGTTCTTATCCACTATGGGAGGTGGGGGTTACAATCATAACAATAAAAATAAATAAATAAGAATAATATTAAAATTATAATAATAATCAAAATAAATTTATAAAATAATAATAACATTATTAATAATAAATTAGTTTTTATTTTAAAATAATTGACAATCTTATAATTTTAACAATTAAAAAAAATAATACTTCATTAATCACATTCAACAAATTAATTATATTTAATTTTAAATTATTTTTTACTATAATTTCATTTATTAAAAAATATTTATCAATCATATACATCATATCATTCACAAATTTTTATAAAATTTGCATTAAAATTTTACTATCTTTTCCTTAATCCAATCAACTCAATTTTTTCCACACTTTTATTTCAACTCCTTCAATCTCTTGATTATAGAGAAAGTTATTGGCATGGAAGTAGGTTAAAATAATATAGAATCTAAAATTAAAAATAAAATTAAAAACCGGTTTGAAATATAGTGTTGGAATAATAATGTATATGCAATATTTGAAAAAAAAATTGCTCTATCATTATTTTCTTTCTAGTGCTATTTTAGTTTATAAACATATGTCTTAATATATTACTAATTTTTGGTCACATATTTTTTTTTACTTTTATTTTAAACTAATATAATTAAAATATTATATTTTTTATTGTTTTAATTTTATTAATTTAAGTTGGAACTAAAGTAAATAATTAAATGATAATATTATTTGTATACAAATTTTATAATTAAGTATAAATATTAATATTAAGCAATATACCAAAATATAGTACATTTGTGTGCATATATTTACAAATAATTATAAAAATATTATAATTACTTTAATGACAAATAGTATAATAATAATAGTAATAATAATAAATGAATTGATGTTAAAAAAATTTAAATTTTATTTATTTTTAAATATTTACATCTTTTTATTTCTAAGTTAAAATGTTGCTACATTGAATTTAATCTTTTACATTTTTATATAATTTTTAAATAAAATTATCTAATGAATGAACAGCGTACAAATACGTTCCACAAAATTGATATAAGTAATAATAAGTAAAGAAATTAAAAATATAATATATATATATATATATATATATATATATATATATATATATTAAAATACAAAGGATAATAATAAAGGATAATAATAGCAGAAAATTAAATAAGTTAAAAATAAGTTTAAATAATTGATAACAAGTTTCTAATATAACTTACTTTAAAATATTTACTAATAATTCTTTTATGTCAATCAAATTAGCTTATAAACTAATCAAGTTACTGTTAATTTATTAATTTTACTAAATACATTCATAATTTTTCCAAAATTATTAATTTTATTAAATATATTCATAATTTTTCCGAAAACATGCCTGTAAATTTGTACAAATTGGTGAATATTAGTCCTAGTTTGCTAAATTGGTCATAGAAAAAGTATTTCATAATGTTTAATTACAGAATACATCATTTTTCTTCAAAAAATAAAATAAAAGGATAAAACTTAATTTATGTTGATATTTATTGTTAGAAAAGAAAAATAATCAGATATAACTTTTACTTCAGTCTCTTGTTATTATAAATACACAGTTTATATATATATATAATAATTTCAACTTAATAAAAGTTTTTTTTTTATATATTTAGCATTGAAACTAAAGAAGTATGTTACTTTTAATTTTAGTCCGTACATAAAATTAAGTGTTTGTAAAAAACTAAAAATCACCTAAAATATGTTAGTAGCTCTTTCATTCTGTAAGTTTTCTTTTTGATAAGGAGACAACTTTTGTTCATTAATATTAAAGTGAAATGAAAATTTATATATGCACTTATGCATTAAAAATAAAATACAAAAAAAAAAGAAAAAAATAATATAAAAAAATACTTGTTTAAATGGATAAAATTAAATAAAAAATAAATAAAAAATGATGTCCATCTCGATTAAATTCCTAAAGGTATAATTTCATATTCTCCTAAAAAAAATCTCCTTAAATTATAAAAATAACTTTATTCTCACAATTTTTATTATTTATCAGTTTGATATAAAAGTAAAAATAATATTGAAACATATATTATACTATGTTTTGAAATAAAAGTAAACAGTGTTTTGTACTCTCTGTTCTATGTCTACGCTGACATTTGGCATGCAGTTGTATGAAACGTGTCATACTTTTTTGTTCTCTTTATATTGAAAATGGTAAAATTTTCCTTCATTGTTTTTCTAACATTTAGATTATTTTTGTTTCAGTTGATGCTGACACTGTTACTATTCATTTTAATGCATCTTTGTTTTATTCTCTTCTATCAAGATCTTGATCACTGAAAATTATCAATTTTTTTTAGAACAAGTTGTTGTATATGTCAGTCACGGTCAAATTAATTTAATATATAAAACTAAAAACTAATTTCAAAACTAGTTTACCGTTGACAGAAGTGTACAAAAGTTTTGTAATGTAATTATGGATATGCAAAATTTGAAAAAAAAAAAAGTGCTCTGTCATTTAGTTTGCAAACATGTATTAATATATTACTAGTTTTGGGGCACATATTCTTTTAATTTTATTAAATATTACATTTTTTATTGTTTTAATTTTATTAATTTCAATTGGAATTAAACGTACATAATTAAATGATTAATGATAATATTATTTATATAAATTGTATGATTAAGTATAATATTAATACTAAGCAGTATAGGGCATCATATATTTGCAGATAATTATAATCAATTAATAATAATAATAGACTTACCTTTTTCTTAATTTTTTTAATAAAGATATATTTTATTAACATTGAATATTGTATTAATACTTATTGTTAATTTTATTTCTTAAATTGTTTACATAAAAAAATAATAATTAAAAAATGATTGTATAAATATGTTTAAATACTTAACACATAATGAGAAAACTAATTATTACGTTAAGAATAGAAATAGTTGTTCCAATTAGTTATTAAAAGATATTTTATATAGATAATAATTCTCTTCTTTATATGTGTGTATATATCTAAAATAAATAAATAATAATAATAATGATAAATAAATAAATAAAATGAAAACAACAATAAATAACAAAATATCCTTGTAGCACTACATTTTATTCCATTTAAGCCATGATGACAAGTTTAAGCTTATAACCATATTACCTAAAATTATTAACAGTAAACACATAAATGTTATAATACATAAATATAATATTCATAATAATAAAAGTAAATATTTAAATTTATATTTGAATTATATTTTTCTGTAGGAATTAGATCACCTTTATTATTTGAAGAATCAAATATATTATGATAAATTTCAATATGATTAATATTTTTCAAGAAAAATTTTTTATTTAAAAAAATTATTATCCTCTTTCTAACTCAATATTGTTATTGATAATGGTCATTATACTTATATTCTTACAACATTTTAAATATAATTATTTGTTGTCTAATATTTTTAAATTTTATTTATATTTAATTTTATTTATATTTAATTTAATTAAGTTTTGAATAAATTATCATTTAAGTTTAAACTAAGCTTTTTCCTAATTTTTGGACTTGATCTTTATTGTTTATTCATCTTAAAGCATTAATTAAAAGATGAAATTTGAAAGAGAATTATAACTCAAAGCAAATCACCCCATTTAACATAACTAGGATTGTAGTGACTTTTTTTATTCAACTCATCAACTAATTATGATTATTCTTTTTCATTCTTATTTTCTCTCTGAACACATTTTAATATTGGAATCTCTATATTTTCCAAAACTTATACTGCTAGCAGGGATGAGAGATTAATTTATCATCACTTCCGGTACATCTAATTTAGTTTGCATAATCCAAAAATAAGAAAATAAGGTAAAATGTAGCACCCCACAAAATTAAAGCTTCTACTATGACAGAGTATTATCATCATGTGTATCTCACAGTATTCCATAATTAACATATATCAAAATTACATAATAAAGCTAAACTGAAATTTCAAAACATATTTACAATATCATATATAAGTTTTTTCAAAATAATGCACTATTCCTAACAGCATCCTTCAACCTAGATGATCTCCCAAAGATCCATCTGCAGCACCATCTGCTCCCGTGTCAAGACACGATCATCACAGATAGAAAA
>Ga0209489_101875_pt1 | contig 43198 bp, 28 predicted proteins | sample SiratrowhiteBW_FD_187527 | JGI IMG/M metagenome (GOLD analysis project Ga0209489, IMG submission 187527) | Root nodule microbial communities of legume samples collected from California, USA - Siratro white BW (SPAdes) (version 2) | ecosystem: Host-associated > Plants > Roots > Nodule | place... | reverse complement strand
GATTCTGGTTGTTTGGTTTTTATATTTGTTAATTGTTTGAACCTCTATAGATTGCATTCTAAGGTTCTTCAAAGAACTTGTATTCTCATTTTGAAAAGAATCAAAAAGGGTTCAATTCACCCCCCCTCTTGAACTTAGGCCAAATACTTACTTTAACAGAATTAAAATTGGAGATAATCTTGTATCACTTTACTTTGGTTTGCTAATGGTACTTTATTTTTCTATGAGGACAAGGTTAAGAACATCATGATAATAAAAAGCATACTGACGTGTTTTGAGTTGGTACAGGGATTGAGGGTTAATTTCCACAAGAATAAGATAGGGGGCATAGGACTGGTTCAAAACGTTTTGGAAAACTATGTTACGACTTTAAATTGTAACCACAAGACATGTCCTTTTAAGTACTTAAGGATGCTGATTGGAGGGAATCCTAGGAAAATAGTTTTGGGAGGAAGTATTGGAAAAAATTAGGAAAAATTTGACCACTTCGAGAGAGGATGTTATCATTGGCGGGCAGAGAGTATGTTTGATTAAATCAGACATCTTATCTATGCCGCTATATTACCTTTCAGTTTTCAAGGCCCCAAAACATATTTATAAGGAGAATGTTAAGTTACAAAGGAATTTTTTGTGGGAGAAAGGTACTAAAGAGAGTAAGATTGCTTAGATTAGTTGGGAATAGTTTTATAAGACTAAGGAAACAGGGAATTAAAGATATACAGGAGTTTAATACATCATCAGGACAAATAGGAGATTGGTTTGATAGGTCTATTCAATGAAAACTCGGGTCAAGGGATAAAATTAAATTTCAGAGAAGATGTCTGGGTAGGAAATCAACTTTCTGCAATACTTGTTACTCTTTCTAATTTAAATAATAATATTATAAGAGATCTGGGTGAGTGAGTAGAGGGATGGAACATGGAACTAGAAAATTCCATAGAGAAGAGATAGATATGCTTGAGAGGCTGAAATGAAGGCTGAATTACTGTTATTAGTGCCTGACAAACTTCCTAGCAAAGATAGTCAAAATAGAAGAATGTGGAGAGAAAAAAAAATCAAGAGTCATTTTTTGGTTACATTAACGTATTTTGTACAAAATACCGTAAAGGGGGATAATAACATTGTTTCTAAAGAACTCTGGAGCTTATATACTATTCCTAAAGCCACATTTCTTAGTTGGAGAATACTCTTAGATAGAATCCCTACAAAAGGTGAATTTGGTTAAAATAGGGGTAGGGTTGGTAAATATGATGTGTGAACTATGTAAGGAAGAGGATGAGACTACCAGCCACTTTGATTGTAAAATAGCTAAAAAAATTGTAGAATAAGTGTGATAGTTAGGTAGATGTAAGCTCAGTGAATCATAATCAACCCACGACTAACTTTCAACATTTTCACATCATCCTAAGTTTAAATAACAAACAGAGCATTATCTGGAAAGACAAGGCATGTGGATTACAATTATCTGGAGAATTTGGAATCATAGAAATAAGATTATTTTCAATCAATGAAAGGTAGATAGTAAGGAAGTATGGTGTTTAATACAAATAAACACATGGTTATAGTTGAAATGCAAAAAATCAGGGATAATGTTATTCTACTTTGATTGGTATCAACTGCCGCTAGAGTGTCTACCAACACTGTATTAACATAGAAATGCTTATAATATTAGAATTATAATGTAGAATGTAGGTCCTTCATGATTGTTATTTGAAATTAGAGGTTACATGTATAGTATAACTTTAACAATAAGGATATACCTTTTGGAACATATACCAAATTTGTTATTTGAAATTAGAGGCTACATGTATAGTATAACTTTAACAATAAGGATATACCTTTTGGGACGTATATCAAATTTGTTCAGGGTGTGCAGACAACATGGCCATATTGCAATTAATCTTTGATGGAGGAAACTTTAGGAGGTCAAATAATAAGGCAACAAGCAATCAACAGATAATGTTCAAGATACATGAAGTCCTGGTTAACTCTTTCAAACAATTTTCATGACAAGAACTCAAGTTGGAATGAGATGATTAAGTAAACAAATAACGAAAATTGATTAATCATACAAGAAATTTCAAGCTCTGAATTCATTATATTGTAGTATTGGAAACACTTAATTGTATTAGTTTACTCATCCATTACACAATGTTTAAATGAATTGGTGGTACTAATTTATCTATTTTTGGTTTGAGCATGGATAATCCATAACGTTTAGATAGTATTGATTTACTTTGTGGTTGATAACCTACTAGGAGGAGGTTGAGAACAAGACTCTTCTAGATTATTTTAATAGTCTTTCAAACTTTATAGATATAAATGGGTTGAGACACCCCTTTGTATTTTATATTTAATATATTTTTTTCTGACAAAAATATTATTTATTTAAAAAATAAAAATACAAAATTAAACATTGTAATTTTTAGTTATAACTTTTGATTAAAATTACACTCTTAATCTATAATTTTGATTATATAATTTAAATGTCATAAAAGGACTTATACCTTTTAATTAAGAATTTTAAAATTTATCTACAATTTTAATTAAAATTATAATAACAAATGCAGTAAAAGATTTGAAAAATATAATATTTGTAAATTGAAAATGAAAAATAAAAATAAAATAGTATGTCTGGCAAAATTTATATGTAAAAATCGACTATTATATTTAGAATTATTTTTAAACGTATGAGACATACAGAGGAAAATATGTTATTTTCATATAACATGTATTCTAAATTTTTACTTTCCGTATAATAATAAAAAAATTGTCGAATCTTCGTTATAACACTAATATAAACATTTGACATGAAAAATATCACTGACGTATTATTAATTTATCATATATTTAGGTTTTACTAAAAAATGTTGATTAGTTAATTAAATGCTTAGTTAAAGTTGATATATTTTATTATGATTTTAAACCAGTAATTTTCTAGTAAAAATTCTAAATATACTTTCTCAATTTAGAGATACAATATGAACAGGTAAATGAATTAATACTAGTAGTTTTATCTGCTTGAAAGCTAAAAGAAAAGGCGAATAGGGTAGTAGTGAGTGAGGTTTATCTTCCACTGCTGCATATCCAAGTTTTGGTTCCCCTTTGATTCCAACACAATGCGACACCCTCAATAGTCTCTAATCGAACACGAAGGAACCCGACAGCCATGTCCACCACGATCCCAACCCTCTTATCTCCCACTCTCTCCTTCAAACCCTCAATCCCTTCTACCCAATTCCAACGTTTCAGGCCCCAGTTCAGACGAAAAGCCATCGGCTTTTCCGCCAAAACCCCCACCTTCCCTCTGGGAAGGGTTTTCGCGCTAAGCGACAAGGACAGTAACGGCGACGTTTTGAACGGGTTGGATGAAGCAGAGAAAGAGGCGCGAGGGAATAGCACCATGCCCGACCGCTTTAGGTACCTCACCAAAGAAGTTCCAAGTCCTCCTGTTCGGTGGCCATGGCTTGTGGGTCAGTTTCATTACCCACTCCCTCTCTCTCTGTATAAGGGCAAACAAAAATTAAATAAATTTAACTTTTTTTATTTTCAGCTGAATAATTGTGTTAATGGGTGTTTTTTTTTTAAAAAAAATAAATATGAAGAGTGATGTTTGGGTTTTTGTGAAGGTTTTGTTTGGTTGAAGGATTGATGGGCAACTACGAAATGGGGAAATTTAACGCTTTATGAATTTTCGTGAAGTGAAGTTTTTGTGTTTCATGTCATGGTTAAACGTTTGGTCATGTACAATTATTCAGGGATGGGACTTTGACATACAAGATGAGGTTCAGCTCCAAATTTAGATTTTTTTAGTGATGTTGTAATTCTATACGTTTTTGTTGGAGTAGTGATTATATATCATCAATCGGTAAGAAGAGGTTATAGGAAGAGATTATCACTTGTCATGCATTCTGTGGGTGATTTGTGTGTATTTAGGGTTTTCCTTTGCAAAGGGGTGTTCAAAACTGAACTAAACTGAATAACCAAACTCAATCGTTGTAAACGGTCTAATCTATCCCAAAAAATCTGAAATCTGATGAAACCAGAAAAGACCGCATTGTTTTTATTGCGGCTAAGTTTGATTTTTGGCTTCTTTTCTGAATCATGATGAATCTTATCTTAAATGTAGTTGTATTGATTTGTAACATTATGTAGTAACATTTTGAACTTTTGATAATGGTACCATGTGTTATGTATACATCCCTTGAACTATGAGTTTATGACATTAACAATACATGACTAATTTACCTTGAATGGTAGTGAACTTTTTCACCGAAGGTCTTTATGTGTGTAGCCTTATTGGTATATTGCTCATCATGTTGTATATAAATTCATTTTGAAGAGTTGATCATATCTTACCTGGTTATTAGATTTTATTTTATTTTGGTTGTTGTCAAATTTAAAACCATTTTGTAGCTCATATAATATGAAGAAAACTGTTAAACCAAACTGGAGAATATCGGTTTAGTTGATTCATGTTTGATATCACATTTCAGCCAAACCAAGTCAAGTTTTTTCTCTGTATGTCTAAAACTTAAAAACGGGAACCAAACCAAACAGTGAATACGCCCATACTCTACATTCTTGTTGTTTACAGATATGAAACTAAAATTTGCATGCACTTAGTGTCTTAATGTCCATTTAGAACACTTTTGTCTAACTGCTTTGTTTTCTCAACAACCTGTTTTCTTTTTCATGCGATAATGTAACCATTTGATTCCATGTGATGTACAGTGATGGCTTTTCTCATCTATGCTTGGAGAGCTGTTCTATTTGAACTGTCAAACTGGAAGAATGGTGCATTCGCAATTGCTCGTTTTGTAGGATATGTCTTGAAATACGCATTTGCTGTAGTCTACCATTTCATAGGAAGTCCAATCACGTTTTCCATCAGATGCATGGAGGATTTGTTTTACACAGTTCGGGCTTGTTACTCTTGGATCATTGGCAATGCCCCTGTACCAGACCTTACCCTCATCATTGTGCTGGCATCAATTGTTTTAGCTATCGGTGAAGCTACAGTACCAGACTCCATCAACAACCAACCTTATGTTTTGACTGTATCTGGTCTTATTGGCTATGCTGCCGTTAGAGGATATATCTCAGAACCTTTGTTCTGGACCCTTCTGCTTGGGTTGTATGCCTTTTCAAAGTTTCTCAAGAAGAGAGATGATGTTTCAGCTGCAATGCCAGTTGCAGCTGTGCTTGCTGGTGTTGGGGAGCCTTGGGTTAGACTTTTGGTAATTATTTCATACACAGCCTTAGCCATATATCAGTACTCCAAAATGCCTTCAGAAGGGAAAGAAGTTGAAATAAGAGAGATGAGGCTTCCAATTCCACTTCTTCTTGCAGCTTTAGCTATTGGTTTGCGAGTTGCTGCTAAGTGGGCTGGGTACAGGCACTTGACATGGATGATTGTATGATTACTGATAACTAGCAGTGTATCTGAGTCCAAAGAAAAATGAATTTTGGTGGTCTATGAAGTTGAGGTAGGGTATGATATAGATGGATAGATGCTGTTATTCTGTTCTACCTGATGCAGTTTTTGTAATTGTAGTGTTCTTTGCATGCTTTAAAATAAGCAGTGATCCCCGGGTTGTGCCTGTGCATACAAGCTTCTTGTCAGATTTTCAGAAAATGTACTATGCAATTTTGATTTGGGGCCAGTGCAGCCTAAATCTTTTTTGTCTTACCATCATTGATTTTTATCTGTTTGAAATTTTTGAGAGAATTGACGGAATGAAATGCAAGAAAAAAAGGGTTGGATTAGGAAAGGATTTTGGATTATTGACAAGACATATGTATTATTAGGTCAAGTACAATTAATTCTTTGTAACATCATTTTATTCAATGATCCTTAATCTGCATGATTTAAGAAACTCCTATGCTTTATGCATTGTTTGATATATAAAACAAAATAAAAAGAAAGAAGTGAAAGAAAAGGAAGAAAAAAAATAGTGAAGATTATTTTAAGTTATGTAGTGAGAAAAAAATTGAAAGGAGAGAGATAAAAGATTATTGTCCCCTTTTTGGGTACAGAAAGTTGTGGAAAATGAAAAATATATGCATATAATGACATAAATATCTCCAATGTGCAAAAGTAGGATGCTTTTAGTATTTAATTGTAGGTCCTTCAAAGTCGAAAGAAATAAGATTTTAGTTTCTTTATACTGAATTTAAATAATTAAAATTTGTTATTTTAGGTTTAGAATTTATTAATTATGATGTAATGTTTAAAGTTTATAGTACAAGATTTAAAGTTTATAACTGTTTTTAGTCTCTTAAATTTAATATTTAGAAACATATTTTTTTTTTAAATTTGAAGTACTACATAAATACTTTTTAAAATTTAAAGAATTAAAATAAAAAATATTTTATTTTCCTTTTCTTTCTCTCATCTCCATTTCATCATTTTTCCTATTGTATTAAAAATAAAATTTATTGTTATACTAAAAAATATATATATTTTACCCTCTATTTTGTAAAATATATTTAAGATGAATAATATCATTGAACATAAAGATTATATAATATATAAAATACTATCTATTAAATTAAAAAAATTGAAACATTCGATGGATGGAGTCGAGGGATGATGAGAAGAGGTAAAATGTCAAAAATATAAAATTTTCGTTTAGACTTTTTCTAAGCCACTCAAACTTAGTGGCTCGTTTTACGTCCTAGTATCAAATACATGTTAGTTGGAAGACATCCGAATTATCTTGACTAACTAATATTAATATTAATATATTTATGTAATTAAATGATAATTGAGAATTAAGACAAATATCCTACTTAATTTAAACTTATTCATGTTTTAATTAGTTATGGTTGCCCCTACGGAACATTTGTGTACGTTTTTGTTTTTCAATTCAATAAAAAATTCTCTCTCAATTTCCTAACAATTGTTTTACTTTAACAATTGGTATCAGAGTTTCGTTATTGGGGCCTGATCCAGAGTGTGTGAGGAAAACAAGAGAAACACAGAGTGTGAGTCAAGAAAGGAACAACAATTCTTCTTGAAAGTAGAAGGAACGTTGAAAACATGCCAGAAGGTAGTAGCAGTAATTTTGTGCTACTTGCTATTCCACGATTTGATGGTCACTATATCCATTGGGCAATGTTGATGAATAATTTTTGTTCGCTACAAAGAATATTGGGATCTTGTTGAGAATGAAATATTGGTGGTGGCTGAAGGAGTATAAGCTAGGGTAGCACAATGCAAATTAATTGCAGAACGGAAGTTGAAGGATTTAAAGGTAAAGAATTACCTTTTCTAAGTAATCAATCGTGAAGTTCTTAAGACACTCGTTAAGAGGGATACGACAAAAGATATATAGGATTCAATGAAGCAAAAGTTTGAAGGTTCAACTATAGTTAAAAGAGCACAACTGCAAGCATTATGCAGGAATTTCGAGATTCTTCACATGAAGAAAGGAGAGACGGGGAATGCATATTTTTCTCGTACACTAGCCATAGCTAAAAAAATGAAGGTTTATGGTGAAAGTATGGGTGAATCTGTCATTACTACAAAAACTTTAAGAACAATGATTTCAAAATTTGATTATGTGGTATGCTCAATTGAAGAATCTAACAACTTAGATAAAATGACTATTGATGAGCTTCAAAGTACTCTTCTCATTCATGCACAAAGGATGAAAAGTTGTGGCGAAGAAGAACAAGTTCTGAAGATATCTCATGAAGACAAAGCAAATCGAGGTCGAGGTTGCAATAGTAGAGGATGAGGCAGAGGAAGGGGAAGGCAATCTTTCAATAAAGTTGTTATTGAATGTTTCAAATGTCTTAAGTTAGGACACTTTCAATATGAATGTCCTGATTGGGAGAAAAATGCCAACTATGCTGAATTAGAGAAGGAAGATGATGATGAATTGTTGCTAATGTCCTATATTAAATTCAAGCAAGCTAAGATGGAAGAGGTGTGGTTTCTTGACTGAGGTTGCAGTATTCACATGACTGGAAATAGAAGGTGGTTCACAAAATCTGATGAAAGCTTTAGCCAAGCTGTAAAACTTAGCAATAACACCAGGATTGTTGTTGTAGGAAAAGGCGACATTCGTATGCAAGTGAATGGACTTACACAAGTGATTTTTGGTGTCTACTATGTTCCCAAACTTAAGAATAATCTATTGAGCATAGGGCAACTTCCAGAAAAGGGCTTGACTATTTTGATTCAATGTGGAAAGTGTAATGTATATCATCCTGAGAAAGGATTAATCATGCAGACTGACATGAGCGGAAACAAAATGTTTTCTATGTTGGCTACTATGATGCCAAAAGCTTCTTCAACTTCCTCATGTTTTTAGACTATATTAGAAGATGAATCTCATTTTTGACATTGTCGATTTAGTCACTTAAATTACAATGGCTTGAAGACACTCTTTAATAAGAAGATGGTAAATTGATTGTCGTCACTCAAGATTCCAGATAAGTTATGCATAGAATGTTTATCTAGCAAACAACCCATAAATTCTATATCTAAGAAGAGTTCATGGAGAGCATCAAACAAGTTACAACTTATACATGCAGATATTTGTGGGCCTATTAAACCTGAATCAAACAGCAGTAAAAGGTATATTATGAGTTTTATCGATGATTTTACTCGTAAGACTTGGATTTATCTTTTACATGAAAAATCAGAAGCTCTTGCCATGTTCAGAAATTTTAAAGTTTGTGTTGAAAAGGAAAGCGGTGCATATATTGTTTGGTTGAGGACAAACAGAGGTGGTGAATTTACTTCAAATGAGTTTGAAAATTTTTGCAAAGATCAAGGCATTAGTAGGCAATTAACTGCACCCTATACTTCTCAACAAAACAGAGTCGCAGAACGAAAAAATAGACAATTATGAACATGGTGCGTTCTATGTTGATAGAGAAACATGTTCCTAAAAAGTTTTGGCCAGAAGCTGTCAAATGGAGCGTACACATTCTTAATCGATGTCCTACTGTTGCTGTACAAAACAAAACCCCAGAGGAGGCATGGAGCGGTGTGAAGCTAACAGTTGATTACTTTATAGTTTTTGGATGTGTAACTCATGCACATATTCCATATCAGACAGGAAGCAAGTTAGATGACAAGAGAAAAAGGTGTGTTTTTTAAGGAGTAAGTGATGAATCAAAGGCATACAGATTATATGATCCACATTTAAAAAAAATTATCATTAGTAAAGATGTGATCTTTCAAGAAGATGAATGCTGGGATTAGGGTGGAAACAAAGAGTGCAGACTGAATGTTGAAGAACAATTAGAAGAAGGCAATGGTGTTGATTCAAATGAAAATGATTTTGTTTCTAATGAATCACATGAAGAAGATTCACCAACAAGGGGTTTTCCTTTTAGTTAATCAAATGAGAATGATTCACCAATACTAAGTAATAGGAGAGTAAGAAGAACACCATCTTGGAGGATAGATTTTGAAATAGGTGAATGTTTATCAGATGAAGATGATTTGAATGTTATGCTAATGCTTACTGCAGATGAGCCATTTACATATAAAGAAGTTGCCAAGAGTAAAAAATGGATGGATGCAATGGTGGTAGAGATTGAGTTAATAGAAAAGAACTAAACTTGGGAACTAACTCCTTTACCAGAAGGAGTGAAACCTATTGGAGTTAAGTGGGTTTCAAGACTCAACTATGAGAATGGAGAGGTAAACAAGTATAAGGCAAGACTAGTAGCAAAGGGTTATGCTCAACAATATGGAGTAAATTATACTGAAGTTTTTGCTAAAGTTACTAGACTTGACACCATTCGATCGATTAATACTTGCTTTAGCTAACACAAAATATTTTTCAGTAGATGTGAAGAGTGCATTTTTTCATGGTGAACTCAGTGAAGAAATCTTTGTACAACAACCATTAGGATATGAGAAGAAAGGTCAAGAAGACAAGGTTTACAAGTTAAGAAAGGCATTATATGGCTTGAAGCAAGCACCAAAGGCATGGTATAGCAAGACAGAGGCTTATTTTGTTCAAACAAGTTTTGAAAGGTGTTTATGTGAACACACACTGTTCACAAAGTGGAAGGAAGGAGGTAAAATTTTAACAGTAAGCCTTTATGTTGATGATTTAATATATACTGAAAATGATAAAAGTATGTGTGATGACTTTAAGAATTCAATGATATTGGAGTTTGACATGTTTGATTTGGGAAAAATGAGGTACTTACTTGGAGTTGAGGTGATACAAAATTCAGATGGAATTTTTGCGTATCAGAAAAAGTATGCACATGAAATTTTAGCAAGTTTTGGAATGGATAAAAGCAATTCAGTGCATAATCCCATAGTCCCGGGTACAAAATTGACAAAGGATGAAGCTGGAACCAAATTTGATGAAACTTTGTTTAAACAAGTAGTTGGTAGTCTGATGTACTTAACTGCAACTAGACCTGATCTGATGTATGGAGTGAGTCTTATCAGTAGATTCATGTCATATCCAACTCAATCTCATTGGCTTGCAGCAAAAAGACTCTTAAGATATGTAAAAGGTATAATTGAACTTAGAATTCTCTACAAAAAGGGTGATTGCAGTGATTGGAGAGCTTACACTGATAGTGATTTTGCTGGTGATCTAGATGATGATCGAAAGAGTACTTCGGGCTTTGTTTTCTTACTTAGTTCAGGAGCTATTTCATGGTCTTCTAAAAAACAGCCTGTAGTGACATTGTCTACTATTGAGACTGAGTATATAGCAGTTGCATAGTGTGCTTGTCAATGTATTTGGCTGAGAAGGGTGTTGAAGCAACTTTGTCACAAAAAAGAAAAGAAGAGTACTCTGATTCAATGTGACAATAATTCTACCATAAAGTTGTCCAAAAATCCAGTTTTTCACTAAAGGAGCAAACACATTGATATAAGGTTTCACTTTCTCAAAGATCTAACAAAAGATAAAGTTGTGGAGTTGAGTTACTATAATTCTCAAGATCAAGTTACACATATAATGACAAAGTCTCTCAAGTTAGAACAATTTTTGAAGTTACCAAGAATGCTAGTAATAATTGATGTTTCAGTAGTAAACTAAATGCTTTTAACATACTTAAGGGAAATAATATTGTAATTAGTTAGTTTAATTTTCTGAATCTATTTATTGTTTCCTACTTATTAAGGATATTCAGATTTTATTGTTTTCTACTTATTAGGGATATTCAGATGGAGGTTAGCTTCTTTTTAGAGAGTTACCTACTTATTAGGATGTAAACTTGAGATAACTTCATTTTTAGTTTTAAAATTGGCTACAAAGCCACTAAGAATATTTGAGTGCATTTTAATTCAATAAAAAATACTCTCTGAATTTCCTAACAATTATTTTATTTCAACAATCCATAAGAACGTGGGATATTAATTACTAGCCCAGAAGAGTATTCTTACCTTTATACTCAAAGTCTCTTTTATAAGTACCATTCTTTTATTGGACACCATGTAAGAAGAAACATGAGGAGTTTATGGCGAAAAGGATGTGAGGATCTAAATTAAAAATAACAAAGGATAGGAGGAACTCTTTTAACCTTTATAAAAATATTTAAATTTTGATTTTAATTATGATTTATAATTTATACTATTAATTCTAAGATAAATAAATAACATTCAATTTATATATTTTTTTTGAAAAAACACAAGTAAATTATATTACAATACTACTATTCATAATTTGAAATAGTCATTTAACATTTTGTTAAATATATAATTTGTTAATTAATGTAATATAATATTAGATATTTTTTTAATATAATATTAGAGATTAAAAGTGATAACTTTCAAATTTAGAAAAACAAAAAATAAGATAAAGTTTTATAAAGATCAAAATCAAACTTATTAATTTTACGGACTAAAATTTTTTTAATTTTTTTTCTACTCTCAACAAATTTATTGTTATAATTCCGAAGAGGTAATTCTTTTACATGATGTAAATTTTTTTTAAAAAAATTTACATGTTCAAACCCTGTAACCATTAACAAATGGATTAAACCAAGCCCAAACCCAACCCGGGTCGGGTAAGTCTCACACAGAAATAGTACCGTTGGGCAAGAGAGAAATTTTAGGGTTTCGGTATGTCTATATAATCCTCGCAGCGAATAGGGTTTTGCCGCACCGATTCAGAAATCTTAACTCCTTTAGGGAAATTTGTTTCAGCGTATAGATTCCTTTAGTTTTCTTCAATTGCTATGTTCGCACGGTGCCTCCCGGGCATCTCTGAATCCACATGACGTGAAAGCCCCGATGCACGTGCGAAATTGTCGCCGTTCGTGTTGCAGTTCAGCCCCAATTTTCCACGGTTGATCTGTGTCAAAGTAACGGCCAAATTCCTCTTTTCAGTTATCTCTTATTTACTATTGTTCTGTTGAATGCTCGATTTGCCTTGCTATACCTTCAGCTTCTTTTCGAACACCCCGTGTTCTCTGCAATCGAAGCTAGTCCTAAAGGCACAAATCGAAACACGGTCGTTTTCACTTGGTGCGAGGGTTCGTCCTCTGTTCCATCGGAAATGATCGTTAAATAGCTGTTTCGATATTAGATTTATTTTATTCTGTTTAATTATTTTAGAATTTCTCGGCCATGATTATACATTATCCGCGCTTCTGAGTTTTCTCGATGAAGTGAATTGGTTAAATATGGTTGAATTTCTTAATATGAGCCATGTTTTTTTTTTTTTTTTTAATTTCGGAAAATTACTTATTGCTTTCATGTTCTAAATATTGGTATTTTGAAAATTCAATTGATGATTTTTTTTGAATAATTGGCTATGAGGATATCTATTCAGCTTTATGCCAGTTCTGCTTCTGAAAATTTGTGATTGATAGAGCTGTTATGTATCTCTGAGCCTCCAGCAGTGTTTTGAATTTGTGTGTAATTTTTTTTTGTTTGAATTGCGTGATTTTTTTTATTGAGATTGCCGATGATGATTTAATCCAACTTTATGAGGTGCTGTGGAGCCAAGACCCTGTTTACAGGGAGAACCTACTTGGTGAAGCTTCATTCATTTGATATCATCGGATTTTACTGAGGCATTGAGAGTATTTTTTATACTTTTGAAAGAATTTAATTGTTTTCATTGTTTATTTAATTGTAAAATTTGACTACGATAACCAATGATTTTCCAATCCAACTTGCTAGAGGTTGTAGTTGATCCAAGACCCTGCTTCAGGGAGAACCTACTTGGTGTTACTACACTTCCTATGACAGCAACCATTGATCTGAGGTTACTTTTGTAGTTTAGATTTTTGTTTGTGTATAGGTTGTTTTTGTTAGTCGTGTTTTTTGTATATTGAGTTTAACTATACCCTGTTCTTATTTAATTGGTTCTGGGTCTGAAAAACTCAAAGATTGAGTGTTGTCATCAGCTTCATCTCTTGTTTAACCACGAGTTAGGAGTTAAATAACAGCACTACATTTTTTTATCTAATATTTTATACTCGGTAGTTTTTTCTTTTTGCAATTTATCATGTTTTATCTTTGACACTAAATTGGATGTTGATTCTAATGATACTCGGTAGTTTTTTCTTTTCGCAATTTCTTTGTATTTATGATTTTGATGGGTTCTTTGTCATCCTGGAACGGCTACATTTAGTTGCTGTTCAAAAAACTTTTTTTTATAGGAGAATACTTTTTTTTATAGGAGAATAAAGTTTCATTGCAAGTCCAAAGAAATATACTATAAAACAAAGTAAAGAGTCCAAATAAATGAGGCAACAAATACTCACAAGAGTAGTAAGGAAGTTCAAAGAAATGAAATTCTTAAAAGACAAATAATTTAGAAACAAGTAATTTGAAGAAGTACGAATGAAGGAGAATAAAGCTTCAAAGAAATAGTGTCAGCTTCAAAGAATTATAACACGATTATAATAACAATACTAGAACTGGGAAATTCAAAGAAAATAAATTTTTAAAGACAAATAATTTAGAAAATAGTAATTTCAAGAAATACAAATGAAGAAAGAAAAATCTTCAAAGAAATAACACAAAATCATAATAAAAACAATACTAGAGAACTCGGAAATTCAAAGAAATGAAATTCTTAAAGACAAATGATTTACATATTAATTACTTATTATAATACAATCCCAATATTGTTGCATTTCTCAACTTTCGTTTGAAACTTTGTACTCTCTCATGAAATCTTACACTTTTAGCATTTCTCAAAACTAATTTTTTAGCATCTCCATCTTGACCATGGACCGGTCTTAACTTTTTCTCAACTAATCCAACTAATTTACTAATTTTTTAGCATCTCCATCTTGACTAGGAGGTCTTTATTATTTGTTTCCACCTATGATCGTTCTATTAACAACTCATTGTTTTTAGCTTGGGCTTATAATGTCATGATCAACACAATAACCTGCTCCTCGTAACTCTTTACTTTCCTCTGGTTGAGAACTTTTAGTAATGGTCTCTTTTCAAAATGTTCACACCAACATAACTTTGCAATAATTAAAGTATTCGATAGTTCACCAACTCGACTTTCATATTTACATGCCACAAGTAGTTTGTGTTGAGTGCGAAAGTAGATACATGGACCTTCTTTGCTTCTAATAAAGGGTTAAGATCTTGATCGAAATGTGTGGTCGGTGATCAAAGAGGCCTAGGCACTCATTGAGGAGGTAGTTGAGGGCAAAACTTGAGTTATCTAGCAGGGAGATTTAGGAATAACGATCTTTGGCAGGACTTAAGGAGACTTTAGATGTACTTCAATTATTAACTCCTTATTCTCCTTCAAGGGCCTTTTAAAATCAACAAAGGGATTATCATTCAAGTTACGAGTCCCAACCTTTGTAAGTCATTGTTTATAATCAAACTATTTGCACAACAGAAGAATAAGATAATATATAAAAATAAAGCCATCAGAAAATCAAACGGTAGGATTCTTGACATAGGATACACTAAGAAAAACTTTGTTTATTAGTTAAGAAAGAGTTTTAATCATCTCAATATTTATTATCTTCTATGAATTTATTTGATTTCGAGAAATCCAGAGTAAAGTAATTAAAATGAGAGTTTAATTGTAAAATAATAAGACCTTATAATTTTATATATTATATACGATTCAAATTTCATGCATGATCATGATTTAGTAAGATCATATGATCGTCGAATAAAATCATAAGAAAAGTGTGAATTTGTACCAAGTATCATTTTGGGTCTTTTTGGGTAAAATTTTATTTTGCTATGTGTTGTCAACTATAACATCATTCAATTAAAATTAATGCTAATTAAAATTCAAAAATAAATTTCAAACCAATTAAAAATTAAAAGTGATTTTTACTGCAAGTTCACCTTCTTGATTGAATGAGTTTCAATTTTAATTAAAATAAAATCAAATTAAGATACTTTTAACGTGCATGTCTTCTTCTTCCTACAAAATTCACAAATTGTAGTCACACACCCAAGTCATTACAACAACACTCATAGATTAAATACACCAACAAGATTTTCTTCTACTTAAAATTTTGTTTTTGTATCTTCTTTCCTTCAAAGCCACTCACACTTTATAACTCACAAAACTAACAATTTTGTTTTCATGTCTTTTATTTTTATCTATTTTCTTTAGTTTATCTCCATTTTTATGCATTTGTAATCATCTTACGAAATAAATTGAAAAAAAAAATGACTTTCAGGGCTTTTAGTCCCTCTTTTAGTGATGTTACAACTAAAAACTTTCCTTCTCACAAAATTTTCACTCTGAAAAAGTGGTAAAAAATGTTCCAGGTAATAGAATAAACTTGGTTTGGAAGCATGAAATATGTAATGACAGCGATTCAAGAAAAATTCAAAGCAAATTTTGCCAAAAAACTATAATAGAAGAGGTTTATCACTTGAAGCACCACTTGGCGGGAACTCAAAAAGATGCAGTTGCTTGCAAAAGTGTGTCTAATGAAGTAAAATAAATAAATGCTCAAAATTTTTGTGGGCTTGTATCAAAATTAATGAAAAGAAAAGGTTTGATACTAAAGATGATGTTATAAAAACTGATAAAAGAAAGAGGATTGAAGAGAAGAATGTGAGTAATAGTAGAAATATTTTTAAGAAGGAGGGCATCAAACTCATAGATAACAATTAGTCAACTATTCAAGAAGGATCAAAGAGAAAGTACTTCTAAAGATACACCAAAATTTTTCAATGAAAATAGAATATTGTCTAATGTGTTAAGAAGCAAAGCATTTAGGAGAATGATTGAGCCATTTTCAAATTATGACCTATGATTTAAGCCACCTTCATACCATAAGATTAGAGTAAAGTACTTAAAGGAAGAAGTAAAGGCAACAAAAGATGCTTTGGAGGTTCATAGGATTGCATGAAAGAAAACAAGCTACACAATAATGATTGATGGTTGGATCAATAAGAGGTGAAGAACTATATTGAACTTCTTAGTTAACAGTCCAAAGGGGACTATTTGTTCTAAAATCTTTTTATGCATCTGATATCTAAAAAACAACTGATAAAATTTGTAAGATGTTGGATGACATTGTTGAAGAGATCGGTGAGGAGAACATTGTTTAAATTGTAATTGGCAATGATGCCAATTATAAAGCAGTTAGTGAGTTGTTAATGAGAAAAAGGAAGTTGGTCTTGGAAAAGAATTTTCAAACAGTGTTGTCATATGTTTGAAGGGTGCATTTCCTATAATGCAAGTGCTTAGAGTGGTATATTCTGATGATAAACCAACCATTGGTTTCATTTATAAAGAAATAGATTGAGCTAAAGAAAAGATACAAAAAGAGTTCAATGGTGATAAGAAAAGATAAGTAAGTCGTTAATCTCCAAATTGAAATTTCATTTTATCTTTAGATTTGATCCCTTAGAAATTGGACAATAATTAAAATTATTATTCTTTTATTTTTAGTTATGAAGATCTATGGAATATTATTGACGAAAGGTGGGACAACCAACTCTATAGATCCTTTGCATGTTACGGGCTATTTTCTGAATCATGAATTGCATTATTCTCCAATTTTAAAGTTGATACAAAAGTTAGAATTAGCCTACTGCAGTGTATACAAAACATGGTGGCTGAACCAGAAGAGCAACACTTGATTGATTTGCAACTAGAAGATTTCAAGAACCAAGAAAAATTGTTTGGTAAACCCTTGACTATTAAGGTGATTGGGAAAAAGACTCTAGCAACTTGGTGGGAGTCTTATGGAAATGAACATCTAGAGCTTCAAAGGTTTGTTATTCGCGTACTTAGTTTGACATGTAGTTCTTCTGGATGTGAACGAAATCAGAGTGCATTTGAGATGGTAAGAACTTAAAAATGTAAAATTACAATTAAAATATACTAAATTAGTAATTAATTATATGTATGTTTGCATTTTGTATTTATTAAATCCACACAAAGAGAAGAAATTATTTGAAACAAGAAACTATGAGTGGTATTGTTTATGTCATGGTTAATTCAAAATAGGTTGAGAAGAAAGAGAGTGGAAGAAGGTCACCTGGAGAGTTTGAACTTGAAATATTTCATCCAATGATGAGTGGATTATGAAAAATGTTGAAAGAGGAGGAGACAATGAAAATATAGATTTAAATGATACTTCCAATTCAAATAGAGATTATGAACATTTGGTTGAAGGTTAAGTCTAAGAGTGTGGGGAAAAGGATGATGTTCTTGTCATCCCAGCTCTAGAGGAGGAGAATGTTCTTATTGATGTGCTTCATGAAGGTGATAGAACTAATGAAGATCCCTTTAGTTTTTGTTTTAATTTGAATGATTTATATTAGATGAACTTAATTTTTATTAAGTTTTGTCAAAGTGATTGATTTTATAAACTTAAGTTTGATGACAAAAATAGTTTGTCATTTTCATAGGTGTGTAAATGGTTAACTACTATTTCTCAATTAGAACAATTTCTCAAGCTTAAGTATTTTTTTTCTTCTGGGAAGGCATCAAGTTTATTTATTGTAAATATCAAGTTGGTTAAAAAACTATTAGGTCAATTTCATAACTCAAAATGAAATTTAATTCTTTAATTTATGCCCGTAACATTAAGCATAAAATTGGAGAATATATGTTTTCTCTTTAAAGAATTAATATTAGAGGATAGTCATTGGAAATAATGTTAATATCAGAATTAAGAAGTAAAGCAAATAAATATGAGGGTACCATATAAAATATAGGCTATAAGTTTAATGATTTTAAAAGTTAATATTATCTTCGTTTGATAGATTATTTTGAACATAATAAAATATCATCTACTAAAAAAATATGACAAGAGAGATATATGACTATAATTTACTCCGTCTTCAAATATTAACATAATTATTAAATATATTATACATCCATTCATAAATATTTAGATATCTTTGTCTTATCTTACACAAAAAAGTGTACATATTACATTCATATTCTATATCTTACATCTCTATTGTACTAACTATTCCATATGCTCTAATAATATTTTATATCATATATTGGGCTAGAAAAGATTGATTAAAGATTTTGTACATTATCAACGACAAGAAGAAATTAACAACAACTAGTCAATCTAAAACTAGTGGAATATCGGAATTTTGGGCAAAGGTTAGGGTAGAATGAGCAATTCTCAAAATGCCCTTGAATTCTCTACAACATTTATGCACCATTCATTACCAGAGAAATACATCGATATTTCAGCAGTGAATGAATGAGGGAAGTTAGGAGCCTCCGTCTATTAATTTAATTGTAATTCACAAAGAACAAAAAACGAGACAAGAAAGTGAGATATACACATGTTAAGATAATCTTTACTTCAATAGTGGGAAACAAATAAAATTAGTCCCTCAAGTGATGAGAAACATAATCATATAAGGACATGAAACATGAATTATAAAGGAAATAATAGCAGGAATTTCATCTGGAAAACATTTGAACTAACTTCAGGAACATTAGGATAACAATTGAAGTAACCCAAAAATAATATTTTCAGTGACCTAAGAATAACAATTACAGTGAATAGTCACGATAAATGAACAATATGAACAACATCCTTCATCCAATATAATATCTTCTACCCGTTTAAATCCTCAATGGTTAAATCCTCCAGCCACAAGCATTCTAGAAAGTTATACATACAAGGATGAGGAGGCACTAGTGGAGCAAGAAGAGCATGAACAAAAAGGAATAAAAACAAAGAGCATGGTTAGAAAAGTAGAAGAAGAAGAATTAAAGAAACAATTTGAAGAAAGAATGAAAAAAGGGAAAATTAGAGCTTTGGAGGAAGAGATTAAAAGAATAAATAGAGATCTTGAAGAAACTTGAGAAAATGCAAGAAGATAAGGAAAATGACTTGAGAGAAGTTTCTTAACTTTTGGATATCTCTAAGTGAATCAAATTGAAGCTTAAGTATTGCCACATCATCTTCTAACTAATTGTAACTCTCATTATTACATCCAACCTACCATAAGCACCTTCATGAATCTTCAAAACATCTACTTGCTCATTCATGCACCTTCCTAACTACTTCATGCACTTATAGGAGATTAGTTACTCTTAATCCTAGTTAACTTTGTTAACCTTTTGTTAATCCTTTTGACCTTTGGATGTCTATGAACTATTATAAGCAGGACTCCAACCTTTTGTACAAATCATGAAGTATAGAGTGATGAAAGTACCTTAAGGTTTTCTTGAAAGTTGAGTTTCTCCTTTCCCTTTTTGTTTAAGTTCTTATCTTGAGAAGTTTTCTCAAGTGGTTGCTCCTTTAGCACTTATCCATGGAATTCATTCCATAGGTAGCATGTTCTTCCTTTCATCTTCTTCCTTATTCCAATTATTTTATTTTATTTTACATTGATAACTATTTGTTGTATTTTTTTCTACATTGTTTTTCTCTTGTTTGTTCTAACCAATGGCTTCCATTGTTGCGCCAACTTCATCCTTTTTATTGTTTGATTTTGTTCTTCATATTTCGAGAAGTTGATCTAGATCCTAAACACTCCCAAAAATCCATATAAGTACACCATGATCATGTGACTCAAGGCCAACATAAAAATCCAATCAACACATAATCTATATAAAAAAATCACTACACGAGGGCAAAATTTAAGTGTAACAAAAATCATTACCATTTGTCATGAAAAATCAACAAAAGCTTGTGATAATTTGAAGATGTGAGACTTAGGTGTGCCTCACTGGAAACAAAAATAGATAATAATACATATATCTCATTTCACTTACATTTGAAAATTGAAGACAAATTTCTTCTTCTTCTTTCTTTCTTTCTTTTTCTCTTTCCCACACTTTTCTAACTTTTACTGTTTTTTTTTTTGTGTAGAAAGTGTAACTCATGTTTTCTATTTATAGGGAATGTGGGAATAACTACATATAGTCTCAATTTAGTTATTTTTCAAAGTTTAAATGATGATTTTTTTATCCAACCTTATCCAAACATTAAATGCTCAAAGATATTTTTCTTATATCTATTTATACCCGTTTTACCCTTATCATGTATTACTTAACATTCTTTCCTTCTTCCAGTTTCCTTAGTATAAGAATTCTAATTTCCTACATCATTTAATCCATTCTGCAGAAGTACAACCATCTTAGCATCTTGAGTGATAAATTCAGAGCTATATAATAACTTCTCTAACTCTTTTTGAGTTTTCATGACAGTCTTAATCCTTTGAAATACTTAAAGTATTAGTTATCTATCAAGCTCAACTAGTTCAATACCATTTGTTTATGTTGATTTTTCCTTGGAAGTATCTGACTTGGTTATCTTAGATGATCAATTTAGAAAAGAGATAGCCTTACCTGGATGACATGTGAATCTCAATGTTCATCTAATAGACAAATTTCTAAAGGAATGTGAAAGATGACTATCCGTAGAGATTATATTAGATGATCCTATGACATATGACCATACCAAAAGGGTTCATCAGACGAAGGGTGATGGATGGTGACGTTCGTAAGCAGACAATATCTTTTGAACTTACTTCATAGACAATGATAGAAATGTATTAATCTATAAAAGAGATGAATTTAATATATGATAGACCAGACAAATCCAACTTGTAACAATTCAAATGATATAGTAGATAATTAAATGTTAGACAATAGATGAACTGATATAAGAGAGAGTTTTCTTAATGCTTTATTTATATTTTTAGAAACATTTTAATTAAACTTAGTCAAAACTTATTATAGAAGATCATTACTTTGATTCCATCTTTAAGGGAGTATATCATGTAGAGTTCATACTGAGCATCTAATAATGTATTAGATGATATATTTTTCTAAAATATCATATTATCATTATATTTAAAAATATTACAAAATTTGAAATGTTACATTCTTCACCATGACTCTTAGAGTCAGTTTGACTCAAAGTAAGTATGACCCTTAAAGAATGCATGTTTATGGTTCATAAAATACATATCTCCCTTCGTGGAAAGAGTCACTATGACTCTTAAAAAATAATTCTTTTCCAATGTCAACAATCTCCCTATTAGTAAAGGGCTACCGCCATGTGAAGAATTGAAAAATGAGAAACAAATAAAAAATATGGTAGGAAAGCAAGACATACATAATAATTGAGAAGATATCGGAAGAAACTATTAAAGAAGAAAAAGCTTACAGAAGAAGATACTTGAAAACTTAGGAATGCTTGGATAAACTAACATAAAAAGCCTAAGATAAAAAAAAAATGGACAAAAACTCTTTAAACAAAAATCATTTAATGTGTTTCGTGTGAAATAATATGTTTTTAAAATGTTACTTGGTAGGTTTAAGTGTTAATAATCATTAAAAGTATAATTCAAAATATGAGCATTAAAAATATAATCTTTAATTAAACTCAAAAAAATATTTAAACATTGGTAAAATGTATACTCTTATCGAGATCATAAAATGCCTGCTTTTGTCAAAACTCATAATGAATCAATCAAATTGGTAGGACTTGTAACTATCCACTTCCAAGATTCTTAAATTCATAGCTTACTTCCACCATTATAGGCATTGAAATGAAATACAATTATTCATTACTTAATAATCCAACCATTCATATTGGTTGGACTAAGAAATGGAAATCAATAATAAAAGATTATTCAATAAACTAAATATATTTTATGCTGTTAAGTTTCATTTTTAGGACAAAATGCCTGTATATACATATTAATGTTAAAAAATTAAAAAATATTTGTTTAATATCTTTTAACTTTTTTTTTTTAAATTTCAACTTTTTACAATATCTTTTAAAAAATATATATTTATTTATCATTTAGATTAGATTTAAATTAGATTTAAGATTTATATATTTTAGTATTTAATATTTTATTATATTTTACTCTATATATAAATTACATAAATAAAATAAATCAAATTTTTTTTCATAAAATATATTTCATATATTTTCAAAACCCAAAACTTCAACAATATTCCACTTTACATTTTATTTACTGTTTTTATCTTAAACTCTAATTAACACGAATGTAGAAAAATCTTTTAAAAATAACTTCTCTTTGCTGTTCCGCGACCTAACGAAAACCTATTCAAATAACATTTGCATAATAAGTGAATTTGATTTCTAAAAACTTATCTTCTAAAAATAAGTGAATTTTGATTTTTGGACGGCTCGTCCAAATGACATTTTTTTTCCCGAAAGAACACTGTTAACACTTGCAAAATATACGTTAACATTATTATTTTAATAACAAATTTTTTAACTTTAAACTATTGGATATTGTCAGTCTACACATTCAGATCTTTCATAATTTTTAATTTAAAAAAATAATGTGACATGCCATGTTACTTTTAGCTACTGAAGTGAAAATAAAGTAACTGATCTTTCTTACCCAAGATCTTCGGTTCCTTTTGTGAATGATTTATCTTTTGAACTAAAGCTATCGATGATGTCGAAAAGCAAGGGACATAACCATGTTCCAGGTATGAACTCTTGGTAAACAATAATAATATCCTATCCACACGTCAACGCCACGTGTTAGGATCCAAGAACTTGGTCTGAAGTTCAAACAGCGACCCTTCAGATTTCATTTCAAAGCTCTGCAGTTGAAGCTTCTAATCTCAATTTTTGTAACCATGACGGTTGCTTCCTTCTTCAAGAGGGCCTCCAGGGTTCTCGGCTCCCCCAATTTTCTACTGCTGTGCACTCTCAGGTGTTCTTTTTATCTATTTTTCTTGTATGTTGTTCTGATCTAAAGTAGGAAGATAAAAAGGGTACTTTTAACAATATTAAGTATTTTAAGATCTCAGTGGTTGTTTTTGGTTGAAGTTCTCTATTGAGAGTGTGTGGTTGACTTACATTCATATGCATGAGCATGGACCAGTAAGTTATTTTTGGGGTATTATTATATTATTTCACTTGATCCATTTGCTAGTGTTAATCAAGATTGTTCAATGAGTGTCCTTCTTGATGTTGGATTAGTCTTGCAAATGGATCCAAGCAATTTTACTTCATTCAATGTATTCCCTATCAACTAATCTCTCTTCTACATCTACCATGTAAGCTAAGGTCTGCTCTTAACAACTTTAACTGCCAAACAAATTCTGTAATCTAACTACTCCAACTGCTTTGCTCTCATTACCATTACCTCTTATTTCCAAGGGTAGTCTATACATACTTTCTTTCATTCCTTAGTCTCATCATAAATATCCTGAAAATATGTTAGAGATCTTACGTCAACTAGAAATAAAATCTTTCAAGTGAAGGTAAACCTTAGATTACTACCAGGTTTTATAAAGTTAAGTTTAAGATCCACTTCTTAAGATGTTATTAGAATCTATCCTAACGTATTATTTTGTTTTATTAATACGATCGTGTGTTTAGAAGCTTTTTTTTCTTCAAATCTCACATATTTTGCTTAATATAGTAACTTGTCCGGTTACTGCATTTCTTGTTTCATGCATGCACTTATTCTGTATGTGATAGGTTTTAGTTAACAAAGTTTTCTGTCATTAAGTCTACATGTCCTTTGAAGTTGCAGTGGTGGTGGTGTGTTGGCATACTCAGAATCACAAACAGGAGCTGAACGTCCTAGTATTGATGCTAATGGCCCCTCCAAAAAGAAAGTGGTGGTTCTTGGAACAGGATGGGCTGCTACCAGTTTCCTTAAGGATCTGGATGCTTCATTATATGATGTTCAGGTTGTTTCACCTCGTAACTACTTTGCATTTACTCCCTTATTACCTAGTGTCACTTGTGGGACAGTTGAAGCACGGAGCATTGTAGAGCCAGTCCGAAACATCATTAAAAAGGTGGAGTCAACAAAACTGAGCTCTAAGAATAATTTATGGTTTTTTAGACAGCAATGATCACATGAACATGTAACGTAATGATAAATCAAATGTTCTTTGAGGCTTAACTTATAAATCATATGTATTGTTGATATCAGTATCACCTTGTGGTCATGTCTGGGAATTTTTCTCCCTTTCATTTCTTGTTCATAAGGGTGTTTTGACTTGATAATTAATAAGGAGGTCCCCCACTTTCCCATTGTAGAGAAAAGGAGAAATAAATTTTTGGGAAGCAGAATGTGTCAAGATTGATTCTTCAAACAGAAAGGTTTTCTGTCGGTCCAATATTGACAACTTGGTGGGAAGTGGCGAATTTTCCTTGGACTATGACTTCTTGGTTGTAGCGGTAGGAGCACAAGTAAATACATTTAACACCCCTGGTGTCAAGGAGAACTGTCATTTTCTGAAGGTAATTTGTTTTTTTCTTTATCATCCTTTAATGACTCAATTTTTTTTTTCTTGTTTGTAACAGTTGGTTTATCAAGAGATTCATTGAATCTTTGAACCTATTGGTGAGGAGAAATTACCATAATCACACTCTTATTTGTTGATCACTCACAGGATGTTGAGGATGCTCAGAAGATTAGACTGTCTGTGATTGATTGCTTTGAGAAGGCTGTTCTTCCTAGTATAACTGAAGAAGAGAAAAGGTCAATTCTTCATTTTGTAGTAGTGGGAGGAGGTCCAACTGGTGTAGAATTTGCTGCAGAACTGCATGATTATGTCCTAGAAGATTTAACCAAATTATATCCCACTGTTAAAGATAAAGTGAAAATAACACTGATTCAATCAGGAGATCACATCTTGAACATGTAAGAACAGCATTAATCATCGACTGTCTTAAGTACTTTCTAATTCTTTATGAACTATCTTTTGGTTACTCTAGGATCTAATCTTGAAACGTTGGTATCTTCCCAACTTTATTTATTTAACATGTTACTTGTGTTGGACGTAGAGCTACCTCTTTGATACGGCACAACTAAAATGCTTCTGGTTCTAAATCTAGTGTTCCTTCAACTGCAATAAACCTTCTCTATAAATGTTACTTTATCCATCTGAAATTAGCTCTTTATTAGATGAACTGCTGCACTTTATTTGGTTAATGTTGCTGTAAAAGACAAATTAGATTGCAAACTAAATCCACTCACAGGTTCATCTCCGTAAGTTTTACTACCACCTACGTATGTGATCCTATTTAGCTTTGATTGAAGATTGTAAGGTATTTGGTTGAGACTTACAACTATAGATCACTATACCTCCTCCTCGCCCCAACAGTTCAAGCCTTCCACTGTTTTATGCATTCCAACACCTTTTACATTTGTATTGCATTTCTGGTATTGCTAACCTCATAAAATAAGGTCAATCTTCCTTCGCCAGGGAAGTCTGGCTTCAAATCTTTCACATTATTAACTCAGCCTATATAAGAAATCACAACTAGGATAAATGTCATCTTCAATCTTGTAGGTTTGATGAAAGAATAAGTTCATTTGCTGAGCAAAAATTTACAAGAGATGGGATAGAAGTTGAAACAGGATCCCGGGTCATCGGTGTTGACGACAAGGTTATTACAGTGAAGGCAAAATCAACAGGAGAAGTTTGCTCGGTGCCCCATGGATTGGTTGTCTGGTCAACTGGCATTTCAACTCTTCCAGTTATAAGGGACTTTATGAAAGAAATTGGTCAGGTGCTCATTCATTCCATGCATTTCTTCTGAGTGCTCTCTCCCTCACCCTTTCTTCTTCTCACTTGTTTTGTATATGTGTGCACATAGTGAGGAACTCCAGCTTCTTTTGTACATTACATCAGATCCATCATGTATAGTGCTTTTCTCTTCTTAAATCGCAATATACTATTGTATGGGTAATCATATCTATATAAGCGAGAATTTCTCTATGTGCAGGCTGAAAGGCATGTACTAGCAACTAATGAGTGGTTGCGTGTCAAGGGATGTGAAGATGTGTATGCCATTGGTGATTGTTCTAGCATAACTCAACGTAAAATCATGGTAACTCTTCAGCCTTTTAGAGGTCTTTTTTAGACCTCTAAGCTTATTTAATACAGCAATGTGCTGTATCCTCTCTGAATGAATAAAGATATTACCTACTTGATTGGGTTTTTATGATGAACTTAAGCTCATTGTGCCTTTCATTTGATTCTTTCTGATAAACTGAACAAACCTGTTACAGTGCTTTCTGTGCTATGCTTTCTATCCTGAGGTGAAAACTGAGGAAATTGTGTGAACGAAATAAGTTATGTAAATCACTATTGAATTTATCTATGTTATAATTAACTTGTTACCTTGGTTTCTAGGATGATATCACAGCCATATTTGAGGCTGCAGACAAAAACAAGTCAGGCACCTTAACTATTGAAGAATTCCAGGAGGTGATGGATGACATTGTATTAAGATATCCGCAAGTTGAACACTATCTAAAGCAGAAACATCTGCGTGATTTTAGCTCTCTGTGGAAATATTTGCAAGGGAATGAAAGCAAGGAAATAGACGTTGAAGCATTTAAGCTGGCCCTTTCTTATGCAGATTCACAGGTGAAGAGTCTGCCAGCAACTGCACAGGTATATATTTCACCTGTAGCTGAATATGCTTTCTTCGGCTGATGCCTTTTGCTGTCAGATATCTTGTACATTTTTTAATGTGTTGCTATATCTAGGTTGCTGCCCAGCAGGGTGCATATCTAGCTAGATGCTTTAACCATAGGGATCATGCTGAAGAGCATCCTGAAGGTCCTCGACGATTTAGCGGATCTGGACGCCATAAGTTTCTTCCCTTCCAGTAAGCCATGCACTTCATGTTCTTATTGTGTTTCCTGTATTTCCTGTCTGTGGAGTGGAAATTGCAAAGTTGTCTACTGAATGAATAAAATGCCAGGAATATCTAGTATGTTTGTTCTCATACGTTACGTAGTGATTGCTTCAAATTTGAAAACCGAAGTTGATAAGAAACACTGCAGTCGCACACACAGAAGTGAAGGGATTAGATGTCCAATTAGGTAGTATGTTCTCTAAGGTCTACTCAATGCCATTATGTAATTGCTTTGGTTGATTTTTTATGTCTGAAAATCGCTATGTAGGACCTTCTTCCACTTCTTCAGATGAAGCATTTCGTTTCTACTGGAAACCACACTCTGATCCCTTCAATGTGGGACTTTAAGTTCCAATATACTGCTCAAGTTGTCAGGAAAAATTATTTAGTGCCTTTGTTCATTGTTATTTGTTCTATAAATAATGATTGGTGCATTTTCAGATAACTACTAATGATTGTTTGATTTATGTAGTCTATTTTAGGAATATTATTATATACAATTGAAGAGAACAAATAAGTTCATGATTTGTCTAGCTTATTCTTAGGAAAGAAAATTAATATAATTAAGGAGATACAATGATTCCTTATTCACATTGCCCCTTAAGTTGATGCGACTAGTCAAGGAGCACCAATTTGCTAACAAGAAACTGAGTCTTGATGTTAGGGATTGATATAACATGTTCATCATAAGCCTCATGAAAATCTACTTCAATATGTTTGGTTCGCTCATAGAACACCAGATTTGCAATAACCTAGAAAGCACTTGTATTGTTATTTTAAAGAGTCGTTAGATCTGCTTGAGGGAATCCAAGTTTAGTCAACAGACCATGACACCAAATCATTTCAGGGCAAACAATAGACATGACACAATATTCTGATTTAGTGAAGGCTTTAGAGATTCATGCTTGCTTCTTACTTTTCCATGAGATCAACGAGGAACCAAAAAACATATACCAACCGATGACTGATCATCGACTATCAGGACACAACCCAATCAGCATCACTATAAGCAATTAATTTAGAAGTTGTCCAACTAGGAAGAATAGACCATGCAGAGAGGTTCCTTTCAAGTAGCAAATTATACTATGTACTGCTACCTAGTGTAGATGGGAAGGAGGATGTATAAACTTCCCGCAAGTTGTCGATATAATAAAGGATTTGGAAAAAGATCACCCTCATCATGGTGATTTTTAACGTTAACTTCAATTGGAGTATCTATCGGATCAGCTAATTGGAGGCCAGCCATAAAGATGAAGTCCATGGTTTATATGCTGCTTTTGGACATAAAATGAACCTCAAGGCCAAGGAAATAGTGCAAGTGAACAAGGTCTTTCCTATGAAATACGGTTTGTCATTGTTGTCTAGGTTCCTAGATGGATACCTGATCAGTGCTAGTAGTAACCATATCATCAACATAAAGAAGTAGATGAAAATGTCCATAGGTGTGTGAGAGGAGGTATATTGACTCTCGGTCAAGGAGAACCCGCAGAGAGTAGAGTGGAACTTGTCAAACCATGCTATGGGAGCCCATTTTAGACCATATAAGGATTGTTTGAGCTTGCACACGTTATTAGATGAAGTTAGTAGATGAAGTTAGTAGATGAAGCGGAAAGACCTTGGGGAGGAGTCATGTAGATGTGTTTAGTTAGCTCACCATGAAAAAGGACATTCTTCACATCCATTTGATGTAGAGACTATCCATTAGAGGTAGCTATAGAAAGGATAATTCTGATAATTGTCGTTCTGATAATGGGTGCAAATGTTTCATCATAATCAATTCAATGTTCTTGCTTGTTATCTAAGGCAACTAATCGAGTTTGTAACGATTAAGAGAAACATCATAATTTAGTTTCAAAGACTACACCCTTTTATGGCCTACGGGTTTGATATTAAGAGGACAAGAGACAATATATCATGTGAAATTCTCTTGAAGAGATTTTAGTTCATCATTCATTGCCTTTATCCAACATACATCTTTAATAGCATGTGAGTAACATGTAGAAGTAGATGTTCTAGAGAGAGAAGCAGTCAAGGAAGTATGGAAGGAATGAAACATGTTTGGTGAATATCTATCAGGTGCTTGAGACATTGTGCTAGATCGTTGTAGTTCAATCGATACTGAAACAGGTGGGCATCAACATCGAAAGGAGGGATGATAATACGACGATTGCGTTGTCTAACATATGTGATGTCAAGTTTGAAACATTCAATAAATGGAGACGAGGTAGAAAATTTGGGAAGAATAGCAACATCATTCAAAGTAGGAGTGAGATAAGGAAACAAAAAATCAAAGAAAATCACGTTCTTAGAGATGTGAAAATGTTGATTAGAAGTATCATAACACAACCCTTATGAGAGTGACTATACCCCATAAACACACATTGAACAAATTGTTCCCCAAGCTTATGTCGTTCAAGTGGAGGTAAATGGACAAAACATACACAACCTAAAGTAGACTAATTTTTAAAACGATGAAAGAAAGGGGAGTAAAAATCAATAAGTATAGAAGGAAGATAGTTGATCTAGAAAACAACGGTGGATAGTGTTGCAACACGATGCCTTTTTGTGCCCCAACCTTTAGTCATTCATGTGGAGGTAAATGGATAAAACGTACACAACCAAAAGTATGTAAAACACTGAAGTTAGGCTGAGTTTTAAAAAGTCAAAAGAAAAGAGAGTAAAAATCAATAACTATAGAAGGAAGAAGATTGGTCAAGAAAACAATGATGGATATATCATTGGGATTGTTAGGAATCCAAGTGAATCTAAGTCCCATATTGAGTAGAAGTGAGAAAATTGATCAACGTATAAAGAAGAAGACCCACAAACTTATTGTCTTAATGTATAATTACTCATAATTACAAATATATGGCCTACTTTAGGAATATTATTATGTATGATTGCAGAGAACAAATCAATACATGTTTGGCTTAGGAAAGCAAATTATTATAATTTAGGAGATAAAATAATTCTTGATAATATATTTGTTCAATCAAAATTCTTAGATTGTGGACTATAAGTCTAATCTAACATCACAAAACAAACTTGATAGATAAGGTTTGGACTTATCTATATACTATAATCTGGTCATATTTTCATTTTAGAAAATGAATTTTAAGTTTAATTCAACCTTCTAAGTCTAAACAACAATTTGTAAAGACAGGTTTGCACCAATATATACTATAATTTAATCATATCCTTAATCGATTTAGGATCTTCAGTAAAAATATAACCAATGTTTTTGTTAAACCTTTGTCAAAGGATAATATATTTCGTTTTGAGCGATTCGGAGTATAGTTGATAATTGAAATGCATTTAAGAAAGTGAATTTTCACTGCACTCGAGATATTGAGATCCTTGTAAGAGAACGAGTTTTCCCAATTAATGTTCTTTCTTACATAACATTATGTGGGTAAACTAGTTGACCGAAACTATTATGCACCTTGATTATATATACATTATAATGAGATAAGAAAATGAAATTAACCGAAGGGTAAGGTATCACATATAATGGTTATGATTCAAGATTAAACACTAACTGGGTTAAAAAAAGATGCTTCGATAACCATTTTAGGTTAGTTTTTTCTCTAATCAAAAACATAATAACCATTCAAGAATTAAACACTAATTGTATTTATGCCCTTTGCTTGCATCTTCCCTGACTAATCAGTTGTTTGCTTGTTAACAAAAGGTATAGGCATTTGGGTCAATTTGCTCCACTGGGTGGAGAGCAGGCAGCTGCAGAACTACCTGGAGACTGGGTTTCCATGGGTCACAGCACTCAATGGCTATGGTATTCTGTATATGCAAGGTGAGTGATTGTCTGTCATGCAAAGCGCACTTTTTTGACACATGGCAACTAAGTTATTTGCATAACTACTTTTATTTAATAACTTTTTGTTCAACATTCAGCAAGCAAGTGAGTTGGCGAACAAGAGTCTTGGTCGTGTCTGATTGGACAAGAAGATTCATATTTGGCAGGGATTCAAGTCGAGTTTAATTTGACACCTTGGTTACCTCTCTTCATTTTTTTTTTTTATCTGATGTATAGTGATGTCAATGTTCATGGAACAATATTTTGTTCATTGGAAACAGTTTTATGAACTGTCATTGCATTTTCGTTCAGTGACTCTGTTTACTGCTTCCATTTGACATAAATATGTATGTGGATTTGGATTGCATCCTTTTCAAGCCTTTTCTTCGTACATTATGAGAGAGAAACAGATGTAGAACCAAATTAATGGGTTATATTAATAGTTATTTCTGTCTCTTCCTTTAGTCATCGAAGAATTAATTGAACATAAAAGAATTCAGAAACAAATCTCACGTAGGATCCATTCGGTTTACATTAATTGGTTTTGATTTAAAATAATTTAGAAGTCAAATAATGTTTAATTAATAACTTTAAAACAAAGAATTTCATTTCAAAAATAAATCAATCACTTGTATGTGGAGTTTGAACACGTTGGAAAATTTATGGCAAAAAAGAAATTTCATGTGGAAAAATGACTGAACAAGAACAATGAGATTATGGGAGCTTTGAACAAAGTTGTGGTTTGACTGCATAATTCTCGGATCATTAATGATTGGCCATGCATTGTTTTCAACGTGGAGGTCTATTCCTGGAACAACAATGTAGGTGTATTATTTCCCATGATTTAACGAGTGAACATAAAGAAAAATGCATTTTCATGCAATAACAACTTTGACCGTGGCCTAGTGTTTAAAACGGTACCTGAAAAATCTGTCACTCTTCCGTCTTTCTAGCCTTCCATGTTTTTTCATCTTTCTTACAAAGATAGCATGCACAAGGAATCAAAAAGGGAAACCAAAAGTAACACATAGAAACAAGCACTTAAGATCTAGCTAGGAATTTCACAATGCGTTGGTCTTCCAGCTTCTTTCACACAGCCTCCAGGGTCTTCAATGAGTATCCATCATGGTCCAAGTCTGTTCTTGTTTGCACTGTCATCAGGTCTAACTCACAAAATCTCATACCTTATGTCCCATAACAGTCCAGTTGCTACAGAAACTCTTCTTCATAATATCAATAATAATAAGTTAGATTCATTCATGTTGTATATCTATCTATATATGTATATACAGATCTATTGTTCATGAACATTTCTAAAAAATAAAAATATAAGAATTGTATCAGTGTAATCCCTTGATTTTATTTTTTCTGGTATGCATAATTTTTTAGGGAGTGAATGATCTTCTTACACGTAGTTTGGTCTGTGGTATTAGTGTTTATGTTAGTGACTTTCTGTATTGGGTTGCAGTGGCGCAGGAGCAGGAGCAGTGGCATATAGCGATGCCAAACCAGAATATGGAAATGAATCTACAAAAAAGAAGGTGGTGGTGCTTGGAACTGGTTGGGCTGGGACCAGTTTTCTGAAAAATATGAAAAGTGACTCCTATGATATTCATGTGGTTTCACCACGTAACTATTTTGCATTCACTCCATTGCTACCAAGTGTAACATGTGGCTCAGTGGAAGCAAGGAGCGTCGTTGAACCCATTCGCAGTATCACCCGCAGTGTACCTTTTCCATCAACTTTCTTCTCTCTTATTTGAACAAGAACAAAATTTACATGTTATTATTATAACTATCCATGCTGCTATGTACATGTATGACTTATGTAATAGTTCTTACATGTGTGACATTTTCACATTTACTTAATAGTTGTAATGTTTCAGCTTCCAAATTATATTTGTATATCCACTTACAAGGAAAACACTGTTCAACAGAGCGGTGTAAATATTCATTTCAGCGAAGCTGAATGCTACAAGATCGATAACAAGAACAACAAGGTTTTTTGTCGTGCTGTTAAGGACAAAAAGGCTGCTGTCCAAGAAGAATTTTCCGTTGATTATGATTATCTGGTAATAGCTATGGGAGGTCGTTCTAATACCTTCAACACACCTGGTGTTGAGGAACATGCCCATTTCCTGAAGGTATATATCTTTTAAACAGCCAATTTCTTTCATAATTTTGTTGTTATTCTCCAATCTCCAAGTAGAAGTTTCACCAAGGTAATGTATATTAATTTTTGTCCTATGAGAAACTAATTTAAAATCTAATAATATAAGTAATTAAAACCTTAGTAGTTAAGTTAAATACCAATTATCTTGACTTAATTGGTTACTAAAATCAACCATCACTTTTGTTTTGTAGTTATTTAGCAATCAAAACCTACTTTGGTAGTTATTTTGATCACAATTATAAATCATTTTACTTGTAGTTAAAATTGGTGTCTAAATAATTTTTTTCTTGTAGTGTGTTACGTTTATATAATTGAGATTGTTAACTGCATGATGGAGTTAATAACATTCAAGGATGTGTAGCTTGAAGATTGTTAGGATCATAGTAATCCCGAATTATGTAATAGCTTTGTTCTTTTGGAATGGTGCATGTGTGTATTCGTATGAAAAGAAAGGTCCTTTCAGTTAGAAGGTATGCAAACTGAACTACTCTGGATTCTCTTTGAAGGAAGTGGATGAAGCTCTAAAAATCCGTCGGAAAGTGGTTGAAATTTTTGAAAGAGCTAGCCTTCCTTCTACACCCGTGGAAGAGAAGAAAAGGCTTCTGAGTTTTGTAGTTGTTGGTGGTGGTCCAACTGGGGTAGAATTTTCTGCAGAGCTTCATGACTTTGTACATGAGGATATGGCTTATTTATATCCTGAACTTAAAGACTATGTGAAGATTACTCTCTTGGAGGCCGGCGATCATATCTTAAACATGTAATGTATTTTTTCTTTATTAGCATATAAAGACTAGGGTAAAACCTAAATACCATTTTACATGTGCTTCTAGAGTTTTTCTTCTATCAGAATCAGAATTTTGCCTTAGTAATCTATGTTGAACTTTAATGTGTATACATTCATTAGGTAAATGATCGAAGTGCAACTTCAATTACATTTTTAAGAATAACACTAAAATCACTTATGACACTGTATCTCGGTTTTGTTCTTTTTTTGAAGCAAAGATTCTGTTCTTTATTGCATGAGTATAATAACAATGAGCATGTGAAAATATAAAAAATGTTTTTGAATGATTTACATTTTCACTCTAATAAACCATCCGCTTTTTCTATCAGCTATCTTTCCCTTTGTTTTTGAATGTGAGTCTGTGATATAATAATTTCTTGGTTCATTGCAGGTTTGACAAGAGAATTACTGAATTTGCTGAACAAAAGTTTGCCAGAGATGGCATTAATGTGAAGTTGGGAGCTATGGTTGTGAAAGTTGGTGAAACCGAAATCACTGCCAAAGAAAGGTCAACTGGTCAAGTTGTTTCCATACCTCACGGAATGGTAGTTTGGTCAACTGGTATTGGTGCTCGCCCTGAAATAGTTGAATTTATGAAACAGCTTGGCCAGGTTTGTTTCTTTTTTTCTCACAATCCATGGACAAAATTTGTCAGTGTTCCATTTTTGCTAGCTTTGAATTATTGCTGTGACAGATTAACAGACGTGCATTGGTCACTGATGAATGGCTAAGGGTGGAAGGATCTGACAACATCTATGCTCTTGGTGATTGTGCCACTATAAATCAACGTAAAGTTATGGTAGGTGCAATCTATGCATATGTCATTCGATAAGCCTTTGTTTTTCTTCCTAATCTCTGCTCTTTCATTCCTATAATATGATGTGATTATAGTAGCTACCACATTTTGTTTTTAGCACGAAGGTGCAAGTAACAATGTTTCATATCAGATAGAGATGAATAAGTTGAATGACTTAAGTAATTAGAACTTACATGTCTAAAAGCTTAAGGTCTTGAAATATACGTGATATTAAATTCACTTGGTGATTGATATGTGATCAATTTTCTGATTTTTCTTTGGTTTATTACCCCCTCATAATTCCTAACACTATTAGTTTTAACCATTCCATATTACTTTCGCTGGAAATCATTGACATTTTAACAACATTATGGTGCTGCAGTGATCTGTTACTTCTTTAAGTTCTAACAAAACATATTGCGTGCCATGGTTTTACCAGGAAGATATAGCCGTGATATTTAGCAAGGCTGACAAGAACAATTCTGGAAAATTAGATCTTAAAGATTTCAAAGACGTTGTTGGTGACATTATTGAAAGGTACCCTCAAGTGGAAATTTATTTAAAGAAGAACCAAATGAAAGACATGGCTAGCTTGCTAAGGAAATCTCAAGAAAGCGACATTACAGTGGACATTGAATATTTCAAAGAGGCCCTTTCCAAAGTAGACTCTCAGATGAAAAATCTTCCTGCCACAGCTCAGGTACAAGTACAGCACATCCTACTTCTCAATAATAACTTGAAATTTTTCCTTTTCAAAAGGGTCATCTTACTTGTGCTTTGTGATACCTTCCATCTTTGAATCACTATAGGTAGCTGCACAGCAAGGAGTGTATCTTGCAGACTGTTTCAACCGCATGGAGTTGTGTGAGAGGTATCCTGAAGGCCCTCTCAGGTTCAGAGGAGTTGGTCGCCATCGGTTCCGTCCCTTCAGGTATGGAAGAAATTATTGTATGGTTTAAGATCATTATGGTTTCTACCAATTTCTAAATGCATGTAACTGACTTTCATGAACTCTTTCTGGTAATTTTAAAAAATCTGATTATTGTCACATAAAAACTAATCGAGATATTAAACACATGGTTATCATGTAACAATTTATCCACACATGAAGAAGTTTTACATTATCCAATGTAATCTTCCAATGAAGTCAGATACTGTATAATATAAAGGGTCTTGTTAGGAAAACCAACTAGCTACCAGGTTATCTCAGAATAAAGAACATAAGTAATAGAGGATTATGAAATCAACTATGCTAATTCATGTGCATAAAGTACCGTTAATTTAGATAAATAAATATTTTATGGATGATGTGTCTGTAATTCTACCACAAAATGAACAAAATGGTTAATCAGTTACGTGTTTGGTTAATTTTTTCTGGTGTAACCAAAGTGGTGCTGTGTAACTGAAATAGTATTGACCAATAACTAAAGGCCTAATTCTTCATTTCCCATAACTTATTTATTGAAAGGTACAAACATTTTGGACAATTTGCTCCACTAGGAGGAGAGCAAACTGCAGCTCAGCTTCCAGGAGATTGGATTTCAATTGGTCAGAGCACCCAGTGGCTCTGGTATTCAGTGTATACAAGGTAATTTATTCTAGGTCTAAACTAAAAGAAAATTGTAATTGAGTTTTGGTGCTGTAAACTTTTTATAATTAAGTATCAGACTTAGTTTATAATAGCTTGAAACCACCACATTCATGGACTTAATTACAAAAAATTACAGAAAATCAAAGTGTCAATTACAGTTTTCTTTCATTTAGAAACTTCATTAAAATTTTCAAAACAGTTAAGGAACATTCTGATGTATTAAACCTTTATTCAAGACAAGATTCTTACAGAGACTTGAGTGTATGCTTTCATCCTCTAACTATAACCAACACATGCAGAAAACAAGTGAGCTGGAGGACAAGGTTTTTGGTGGTTGGTGACTGGGGAAGGCGATTCATGTTTGGTAGGGATTCAAGTCAAATCTAAGATCTCATTCAAAGCTAAGGCCTGCTTCATATGCATTCGTTGAAACAACAGAGCAAATGATCCCAACCTTACCACAGAGGACTAAAAAATATAGGAAAAAAGGATTTTAATTTCATGGACTTATTTTTCTCTGTCCTTATCTTATGGTATGTTAATTGTATTGATAAACAACCTTATTTTTAAAAGTGGCTTTGGTTGCCAAAGAAAAAGACCACATTGACATGCAATAAATCAATTTGGACTTCTGAATACCTCATATACTGCTAGTTTGTCAGAGATACTGGAGCTCTATCCACAAATTTAAATAAAGAATTTCTCATAACCAAACCAATTGTATGCATTATTGAATCATCACATGAAATGCAGTACAAATTCCCTGATAAGAATCAAATGTGCATTTTATTCAGAGATGTTAAAGCAGAGTGTATCCAAAAGTTGAAGTGTGATTCTAATTGATGAGAACCTTAGTTTCATTTATCTTATCTTCTTCTAAAAATTATATTTGATAACATAAACTTACATCTGAGCGCATAAATTACAGTGCATCCGAATTGAGAAGACTTTAAAAGGCTCGAGAACACATTGTTAATCTAATTCAGGTCCGTCTTTGAATTCTTGAATTCAGACTCAACAACACCATAGGCTTATAGTTCAATATTCAACTTAAAAACTAAAACAGTGAAATCGTAATTGCTCTTCCTCACTGTCAAAAAATTCCCTTTATTTACTAAGCAAAGTTAGCTTATCAAAGAAAGACAGTTACATTGTCAGTTTAAAAAAGAAAAATATAAAATTACATCTGTCTGCACAACAAATCTGTAGAATCATGAGTGAGAGAAAAAAGACGAAAACTAAACTCTTATTTATTCTCTTTTAATATTTAGAAATATAAAATTTCATTTTAATTTTTAGTATTTATTTAACTATTTATATCAAATATCTAGTCCTTTTAGACTTTTTAGTTCTTTATTTGCATGTCTAGTTAAAAGACTGAATCAACATCGGTTTCTTTAATTTATAGATTAAATTAAACAAAAATTTATAAAAATTAAAAAAAAATATCCTGATACTTTTCAAGAATAAAAATATACTTAAATTTGAAACTTATCATGTGACAAAGAAAGACAAAAACAAAAACATTGTTAAAAAAAACTATACTTAAAAAACAATATAGTCTGGAAAAAATTGAGATAAATAAACAAGTACAACTAAAGTTATTCCTCCATGCCAATAATAAATACTCCAATCCCAATCTTGACAGTGATATCAAATCTCAGATGTCATGTTTCTAAGATAACAAATCTCTTATCCTAATCATACACCATGTTAGTTCATAGAGAATCCTCTTGATTGAGATTCACAAAATAGAACAAATATAGTTGATTCAAGAAATGTAGTTGAGTTGCATTAGTGATCCCTAATTTGATTTTGGTTGCATGTATTTGTTATTTTTTTCCTAATTGTTTTCAATTTTAGTTATAATAACATTCCACAAAGATTAATTGGGAAACTGAATTTCATTAAGTTGCTGTACAACTTACAAATTACAAGATGAAAAAGTAAAAGGAGATGCAAATTTACATTTGGTGGGATGCAAAGCAGAGGATGCTATCCCTGACCCCAGCAACTGAAGTACATAACTTTCCGGAAAGACTCGTCGGTTTGAACTCGTGGATCTGGCATGTCACTCTTCCCGGCAGCTCTCATCTCCGAGCAGTCTCCGCCGGATAATAACCTTCGGCGACTCGTGGTGGTGGAGCCCTCCTCTGCCGCAGGAACAGTGGTGGACATCGAGAAGCGGAGCAAGTAACTCATGTCTTAGGTTGTTGAAATGACGATTGTAATCTGTGTCTTTATAGGGGAAACAGGGGGCAGAGGGGGAAAACATGGGAGTAGGGTGGTTTTGCTGAACCTTGAGAGTGGTTTTGGTTGTGGTGGGACTTTGTCTTTATCTGGAGATTGGTTACATCCAACTAGGATGAATTATCCTCTCTTTATAATTTATTCAAAAATTCTATTTAACAAATCTAACTTATTTAGTTTTACTTGTATTTTAATATTGTCTTACATATATTAAAATTAACAAATCATTAAATAAAATATTTTTATACTACTTTATAATTACTACATATTTAAATAGATAATATTTACATTTTATAGACTCTGTAACCCATATTTTTCATATACAAAAACATAAAAAATATATATTAAACTTGAATATAAAATTTCATAATTTATTATTTATTTTAAAATATACTTTTTCACATAAAGATTTAATAAAAATATCTTCTTAAAATTAAAAATAAAATAAAATAAAAAGTTTCTATATCAATTTATTGAAATTCACATCACTTGTCAAGTTTAAAAACAAAACAAATATCACACAAAAAGAAAGATAAGGTAGAGATTTTTAAAAACTGTATTTTCATAAAGTAAATTTATATCTCAACTAAATTATAACAAATCAAACTTTCATTCATAATTCATCTCATATCATACATAATCAGAGGTTTGCACTTATCTTGTCATATATCATTTATATGTTCTAATGGAGTTCATATTTCAAACCTAGGATATAATTTGTCCTAATCAGTTCCTATTTCAAACCTCAGGTATACTTTCCATATGCACAGGATTAATCAATATGTTCTATTTCGATCAGCTTATATTTCAAACCTCGGATATGACTATATGAACCTCTTTTGATTTTTCACTGATTGCTAATTTTCATATATATGAATCTAATGTACTAGTAGAGTTAAGATACCTCCTTAAATAGATTGAATTCCCAAACAATGTACATCCTAATAATCTCAACACAATATCTCCTTTCTTAAAGATACTATGCTTGATCACACATCATATCATTTAAAAACATTGATATTATATCATACCATACATAAATATTAATTTAATTTAATTTAAATTCATTCAATTTATATTTAATAAGATAAATAATTATAATATCCATTAAAAATATTTAAACTAGTTTCCCTTACTCAATCTTACAAAACAAGTAATTACAAATCTATAAAAACATATATAACTAGGTTCTCTTATCTGTATAAAGTATACTCAAAGAACTTCCAAAAACCTAAAATCACAGTCCGTCTAACTATGTTCAAGAATCTAATCAGACACTCTTGCTTTACTCAATAACAATAATCTAAGAGTGACCTACTAACAGTAATCTAAAGATGACCTATTGCCAGTTTGATAAAGAAGAAAGGTGAAATTTTAAAAATAAAACAAAAAAAAGAACAACTTTTTTTAGGAAAGAGAGTTAATAATTTTTATAATCACAATATCTTCTTAAAGACAATTAATGATTGTTATAAAAATAAAAATTAAATAACTAATTTTTTTATTTAGATAATATTTCTGTTAGAAAAGTATTCAGGTATTATAATATTTATCTTTAAAATTAAATTTTAAGTTAATTTTTATTCCAAAACTATTTTGTAAACACGTTAATAAATGTTTCTGTATTCCGTTTGCAATATTTGATTGATTACATTTTTTACCAATATTAATTATGATTACTTTTTGCCTATATCACTTGAACAAATACTTTTCGTTGAAAAAGTTAGAAAAATAAATCAAAATAATAATTTTTTAAAAATAACATCAACTTAAATAATTATATAATTATAATTAACATCCATTAATAATTTTAACTAAACTCAGATAAAATAAATTATCAATTGAAAATATCTGAACAGAATTTTCATATTAATAAATATCAACTAAATAGTTATTAATATTTTAAATTTTTTTAAATAATTTTATATTTAATGACATTAAAATATTTTTTAAATAAAAAATTAGAATTTAATAAATTTAAATTATTTTGTCTCAATAAAATATTTAAAATTAAAAAATTTAAAATGAGATAAATTAATGTTAAGGGTTACAAGAAGGTTTATGGATTTATTCTTGTGCAGTTTTACATGAAAATTCAACAAGTATGGTTGAAGTTATTTAATTCCTCTCAAAACTATTTGATGTCTCAACTAATTTCATCAGTATTTCCTTTCTTTCTTTATCAGTTTACTCCTACCATATAATTAATATTAATGCAAAACCTCTTCTTGATGAGTCAGTTTTTTAACATGATGTAAACCTGTCCAATTTTGAGCTCTTGTCAATTTGACACGATTCTTTCTCCCTATCTTTATATTTGTCTTTCTTCAATACAAGGTGTGTATAAGATTTACACAAAAGACACTTACTTAATTAGGATTCCCTCTATATACTTATATATTTTTAATGTCACTTATTTATATTTAATTTTTAAATATCTTATATATTTATTATTGGTAAACAAAAAATAATAAATCATACCAAATTAAAAAGTTATAAAAAATTTAATGCAAACTGAAAATATTAAACACCTCTCCCAACCAACAAATAAGAAACATACAATGTTAAAAGATTCTAATAGTATAAATATAATAATATAAATAATTTTATATTATTTTATAATTAAACTTCACTTTAATAACCGATGTAATAGAAATTGAATACTACAAATTTGGCATCAGTTATTAAAATCAAATCATAATTTTGACTAAAAAAATAATAAAAAAGCTTATAAAATATTATAATAATTTTATTTATTATAATTTAATATATAATATATAAATAAGTTCATATAGTTTACATAATCACAAACTCTAAAATTATCTTGAATAATTAGATTTTTTTTAGCAAAAAGTATCTTTGTAGAAAATTAAATGTTATTGTAATTCAAAACAAAAAAAAATTTAATTATATATATATAATTTAATTTTTTTATTTTGAATTACATTGATATTTAATTTTCTATATATATATATATATATATATATTCAAACTTAATGTGTCATATTTGTGTATATTGTTAAGTTTTTTAACCAATTTTGAAATTTAGTATAACTCTAAATAATTGTAAATACTTTTTGAAAAAAAAAAGATTTAAATGTTATTAAATAAATATGTGAAAAACTTATTAATAATAAATTTATTATACTAAATATCACACTCACATCTCAACTAGAATTGAGACATTTAAATTTAATTCAAATTTAATTATTAAAAATAATTTTTTTAATTTATTAGAAAAAAATAAATTATGAAAAGCATTAACAAGTGGCAGACTTATCCAAAGAGATATGGATAAGCATACACAGTGGATTGGACCAGTTAAATCTGACAACTACTTACAAACTTCACGTTATGTTCCTTTCTTTCCTTTTTTATAATGTTTTATTTTATTTAATTTTCTATACTTAGATGTGAACATATAAAGTTTTGTTAGGATTTAACCACATCACTTTAGTTTTCCTTCACAACCAATTAATAAAAAAACTTAGATATAATTATTAAAATAATTGTGGTAAGTGTGTAACAATTTATGATTAAATGATAATTAAACATACATTATTCAGTTCCATATTTGTATTCATTTCTAACAAACATCCTTACTTTTTCAAAACAAACTTTTCCCAATATTCCTACCTGAGTTCAAAATTTTTCTATTTACAGTTTTATAATTATTTCTAAACTCAAATTTGGTATTTTATTTAATCAAATAAAATATACTTTAATGTGATTTCTTTCAACAAATTAATAAAGCAAAATGTTAAAAGTTAATTATATATCAGAAATAAGCAATTATCACTTCTCAATCATATTATACTTATAAGTATAATAATATATTTATAGGCTTAATATCCACACACACACACCAAAGCGTTGTATTTATTTATCCTCAACTTGTCTTGCCTTGTTTATGAGTGGTATTTCTATTTTAGAGTATACTCCATTGTACATTAAAGAACTAAAGATAGTGTAAAATGGGAACTAAAATAATTAGATATCTACATTTATCCTTTTTAAAACTGTTTACATAAATAACTAAAGCCAATCTTAAATTTAATTTCTCTTCCTCGTGAACATTTATAATAGTTATTACATTCGAATTTAATATTATGTTAAATATTTATGAGTATATTTTATTTTTTCTTAAACCATTTTTTTAGTCATAAACATATATATGACAGAGAATAGCATTTTGAAGAGTGGTGGAGAAAGAAAAGATAATTTTAGACTTCATTGTAGAATTATATTGAGAAGGAAATAAAAGATACAAGTGAGTTTATATAGTCGAAGTGTCATTAGAAAATGAGAGCAACTCTTCTTTTATTTTTTTTCTTTTTATAAGGATAATAAAGTTCTTCTTCTTCCTTGATTTATTTATTTTTCATTCTTCCATTTTCTCTATGAAAACATCAAACATCAAAGCCAAATATTCTTTCTCTCCCTTAATAAATAATTTAAGGCTATAAGCTGGTAAAATATAATGTATTAATCTTGATATTTTTACTTGTGAAGGGATCCACTTACTTTAAGATTAAGTGGAAAAAGTAGAAAGAGCTATTCTTAATTTAAACTTCACATCTTTTATTTTAGATGAATAACTAATATTAATTAGATGATACCTGTAATATAATTCTCTCACAGAAATAATTAACATTGTTTTGAAATATGTTAATTAACATTATTTTGAAACGTGTTTGTAGATGAATGTTTCTCATTAATATATATATATATATATA
>Ga0209489_101874_pt1 | contig 43220 bp, 17 predicted proteins | sample SiratrowhiteBW_FD_187527 | JGI IMG/M metagenome (GOLD analysis project Ga0209489, IMG submission 187527) | Root nodule microbial communities of legume samples collected from California, USA - Siratro white BW (SPAdes) (version 2) | ecosystem: Host-associated > Plants > Roots > Nodule | place... | reverse complement strand
GGGGGGGGGGGGGGGGGGGTGTAGGAAGCAATTGCCATGATTGTATTGCAAGCAATGCACTTTGCCTGAACATGCAAAGGGTGGAGGTAACAAAATAAAGCTAGAAAGTTAACAATTCCTTAAAATGCTAATAATAAGTCAAATTACATTGCTACTTGCAGAATTATACAAGTTATTTTCTACCTGGTAGTCTACTAATCTAGCAACTTTTCTACTCTTACATGCTGCCAGCAGATTGAAATTATGCAGACATAAACAGGACTAGAGTGCTTAAGCTGATATGCTAATTACCCATGTATCTAACCTACTCTCTTTTCTTGAAAAAGAAAACAAGTTACTTAGAAGTTCCAAATGGAAGTTGAGAAAGTAAGGTCATCATTTGGGCCATATGCTTCAAGCTGGGTGGATTCTAATTCCTCAATGCCTGCAATCCCATGCATCTCAATCAATGCCTCCCAGTTAACACTCGTGTCAGAAAACCCTCCCAATTCATCATTGTCCTCTCTCAGCACAGTTTCAGGCACTGTTGAACTTTCTGTGCTATCACTTCTGTCTGACTCTCTTTCTTCTTTAAGTATTCCCAGCTGTTGAAGAAACTCTTGGAGGTCTATCTGGGGTTTCTCTTGAAGATCTCCTACAACCTCCTCTGATGATGTTTGAGACTCTTTTGGAGGACTTTCTCCATGATTCTTTGTGTCTACATTCTGAATTTCTGCATCTAGATCATTGAATGAGCTATTTGGTGATTGTCTCTCGTTTTGCTTGAGCTCTTGTAGCCTCTGATGGATTAAATGAACACTAGGTTGAGCATTCACATTGAGTAATCCACAGGAAGGGAACATGGAAATGAAGTTCTTGGAAGGGAACCATTTGAACTTTGCTGGTGTAATAGGTGGGTGCAGGTGGGGAAGATTAAGGTATGCATCAGGTCCATAGAGTCTCCTTGCAGCCTCATCATAAGCCATGGCAGCTTCTTCAGCTGTGGCAAAAGAACCAAGCCAGAGTCTGGTTCTCTTCTTTGGCTCTCTTATCTCAGCAACCCATTTGCCCCAAGTTCTCTGCCTAACACCTCGGTACTCGCAAGAGGCATTCTGGGGACCACCTTTCCCCCTAGTTGGCCCTTTCTTCCATGGCTTCAGGGAGGACTTCTTGCAAGTATCCATGGTTGATATAGTGATAGTTGAGCTTAGATCACCGCAAAGAGGTGCTTTGAGTAACACTGCTTGGTGATACTTGGAACTGCATGCAAGGCGCGGGATATGTAGGAGCAAGGAGTGCAGGTAGGTATAAATGTCTTCACGTTTGGAGAAGTAGCAAAGCCCATGTGACCGTTATTGACTGTGCACTCAGTGATTGTTTCAAAACCCTTTTTCTTTCTTTTTTTACACTTACTGATAATCTTTTAGGTTTTTGTGTTTCTATCTTACAGCCTTGGCACTGCCACCACAGCTTGATGTGTATATAGGCATGCATGGTCTTAACACGTGGTGGTAGTAATTATAACTTTGTTTACTACACAAACACCACACCTTTTTAGAAAACCAAAGATAAATAAAACTCCAAAAAGGGGAATTAATGCTGAAATCCTTGCTCCTTTGCATTAGCTCTACATTGATTCAATGGATGGTTATGATCAACTTGATAACCCATGCAACACAAAGTGAGTTGAGAGTCCATTAAACCTGTTGAACTGTGTCAATGCAATGCCCTTTTGATGATACTTAAGAGTCCATGAATGATAATTTAATGGCATACCTGGTAAGCTCTTAAACCTTGTCTTTCATTGATTAATCATTTTATTTTACATGTCCTTTTTTTTTCCTTTTTTGGCAATCACGGATCCAACTTTATCTGGAGCTAGGTGGACCAAGGATGATCCATTGAATACACTGCTTAAGACAAAGAAATAAAAATGTACTTACTTTAGGATGATTGTTTGTGAAAATATCTGAAGCTTAATTTCCCAAGGATTTTGAATTGAATGGTTTGTGAGAGGAAGTATATAGAAGAGGATTTGGAGTCATATTAGTACACCTCGACGTTGACAATGCCTTGTGCAGGAGAATGTCCTTGAACTATAAAATGACAATGCTATTACGTCCAAGGGTTTTGGTAGCTCCGTACCTAACCAGTTGTTATGATTGTTACACAACAAAGCTCCTCTTTGAGACCACGATAACCTTATTTTATATATATATTTATATAGGTTGAAAATAGTGAAGACACCGATACAAGAGACTGAAAGAGAGGAAAAAGGGGTATTGAATGTGTTGAGGTGGCGACTAGAATATTTGCAAGGCTTTTTCCAACTGATACAGTGATTGTCTTGAATGAACTCTGACACTCATCTTTGGATTCTATTCTATGAACTATATAATAGTGTTGAAATTGTCCTTGAGAAGAAGGGTTTTAAATAAGATCCACCTCAACTATTTGCAATTCACGAACTACATTTCACATGTTGTCCTGCCATACACAGCCTGATTCTCGAGACTTTGGTCACCTTTATCCCATGCTTGCTATCTATGTGCATGCCATCGTGAATTACCACTCATGCCCCCAAAGTGTCCGCATTTCATACGAATGATAACATGGTGATGAGTGATAACCATACCAATTCTAGAAATATTCATGTGAATGATAAATGATAATGTTATATGCTTTAAATATAACATTATGACATTGTTATCCTTATGAAAAAAAAAAAAAAAACAGCTGGCAAATCCAATTTCGTTAAACAATGTTTACATAGAAACATAATGCAGTTAGCTACTTCTAAAGTCACCTCACATCACTTCTTAAAGGTGATGAACGGAAAAATTAATACCCGGAACAACTCTTCCTCCTCAATTGTCCAAGAAATTGCATTTTGTCCAGGCTGAGGGATAGCTTGGGGCATGTTGCAAATCAAAATAAATATGAAGCAATGGTATTTATCATAACAATGACATAACCAAAAAAATATGAAGCAAGCTCATCTTTAGGAAATGAATAATAAATGAATCAACAATTTCAATTTTCTCCTATGGAGCTGTGCAAGAGAATAAAGTCCTGACATCTCAATTAATAATAGTAATCACACACAGGGAAAAAGTAAAGAAATTAGGAAGTTACTGTTGTTGCTTCTGGATCCATAGGCATACCTTGAAATGACAGAATTTTCATTTTTCTATTTAGAAATTTCTTCCAGCTCAGTATGGGTGCACAAACAGGATCATCTATTTGAAAAACTGTATATTGTTCTTCTAGTGTTTCTTTCTGTATATCTTCTCTATGGCTTTGATAAACGGGAAGAACATTTGCTTCTTCGCTAGAAAGTTATCATGGCCATCTACTCCTCTGCTTGTTGAGATTGAAGTTTAGCATTTCACTCCTTTCTTCTCCACCTAACACTTCTACTATGCCTTTCTTCTCCACCTAAGAAAGTTATTATGGAGTGTTAGGTATAGATGGAGGAAAAATGAGATTTTTTTCTAATGTTTTAAGATTGATAGTGACTTGATATGATGTGTGTATTGCAATGTTATCATATGATCAAAGTTAATATTGGATATATCTATACATTATAACAATAAGAACATAACTTTTAGGAAACCTATGCTGAGTGTTGGAATGGAACTCGTATTGAAATGGATTCAATTTTTTCTTGACAATTTTCACCTCAAGATGTGTATGCTGAAGCATCATTGTAGCATTCAAGGGAGCATTTGATTCACCATGAAAGACTTCACTGTGGCTACTGGATTTGCTTTGATTGAAGCAGTGCATTTGTCATTACTATTCTCTAAGAAGCCTTCTCCAATATTTGATATTATATCATCACATTTGTTTACACTATCTTTCTTTTATGCCATATAGCAGAACATGTGCATATTCTAACCAGCTTGTGTTTCAATGTTTCATACTTCGTATAACATGCTCTTGTATGGTAAAAAATTTCTATTTTGGTAAACGTTCCTTCTACATTTGATTTCCATTCTCCAACATTACAGGCATTGAGTTTTCTTTAAATTCTATGATTTTGCATTCACTATCATTAACATGCATAATCCTCATTCGGAAGTGTCACTTTTAAGAAATCAGCACATGGATGATTGTCTTCAAATATCATTTCTTTCACTTGTTAAGCAAAGGAAATGAGACAGACAAAAGAAAAATGATAAATTAAAATGCATTAAGTTCAGAAAGAAGAAGATACACAGATACTTTATCTTATTTAAAGGAAAACGAAACTTCAATTAGCTGTTCTAAGAAACATTAACACTGCCAGCTCTTTTGTGTATGATAAATGGGGAACCATTTCAAAAGCTCAGCTCCAACCAACATATCTTGTTTTATAAGAACAAAGAACATGTATGTCAACTACAATATAAATAAAGTTATCTTTTGAAACATCTAAAGGAAATAATTAACATTAAGCTTCAAATACACAACTATAGTTCTTGTTTTTATATACCAAGATTATTTAAACAACTTTACTTCGTCCTTGTTGGAAGACATCTTCACAATAATGTGAGAAAAACTAGCATTCTTGAATCCAATCTATCAGAAGCATCACAATCAATTCTATAATCAGAACCAAAAAGGTCATCCAAACATCTCATGCCAATTTGATGTCTTTGTACAAAATATAACAACTTTAAATGAAACATAAAGTAAAACTAACAATTTTTTTCTGCTTCATGCATACCCTGTGAAGTAGAAGTGTGGACTTCACCGAACCCATTATTTTCTGTTTCTCATTCAAATTTCATAACAGTCCGAAATTTCTTTTGAATAAAAAACAACTAAATTGAGTCATGACGTGAACAGAAAAAAGTGCCTAGCGGCTCATTTGTTGCTGATAAGTGAAGAAACATAGAATTACAAGAAACGAAAAAACAGTAGAACATAATTTGTGGAAAAAAAATAATTCTTTTTTACGTATAAAAAATATGGAGGAAATAATATCAAAATTGGACTTGTACTTTACATTGATATTATTTGTTTTAAGAAAATTACCGTAAAATATATTTAAATTTAAATTTTATGCTTATTTAATTATATGCTTTAGTGATAGATAATTCTAAAGTTTAGATATTATATTAATATATTAGGTTGACTTGTTATCTTATATTATACACTATTAGAGAATTTCACTGTCAGAGTATTTCAAATACAATGATATTATAAGACTTTTTAACGAGATCTTATTTTATTATAAATGGATCTACGTTATATTATATTTAAGGCTTTTTTAGATTTCATTTTGGCAGTGAGGTTTTATAATACTCACAATTATAATTTTTTTATTTTTACTTAATTTTTTTTAATAGGATTTGATATCATGACACTCTTCAAAAATTTATACTACCATCTCACAACTACTTTTATTAGTTTTTATTTAATAATTTAATTTATATTTTAATTAAGTAACTTAAATTTAATATTTTATTATTATTTAGAGTTGTTAAATGATTGGAACAGGAAATGTAGGTTGTCAAAAAAAAATAGTTTTTTCCCATTTTCAATGTAGAAGTTTTAGCAAGGATGTTAAAAGACCTTATAAGCAACTCTCATATAAACATGTTAATGTTACACAGTAAAGATCTTAAAATTAAAATTTGGGTATTGAATATATAAGACCATCAATTTAGAAGAAAAAACAAATGGCCAAACATGACATTATGATAAGAATCAAGAACCGTGATAAAAAAGAAAATATTTTTACTCGTTTAAAAATATTGTTTGTTGGGTTTAATAATATTAAATTAAAATTTAACTATAATAACTTATTTATTTATTATAATATTATTTTTTCATATAATTATAATAATATTAAATTAATTTTTAAGTTGTAAAATTGAAGTACAAATAAAGAAAATGTAAAATTGTGGATCGTATAGATTTTAACGAACCAAACTTGTAAAAAATGACTTTATATGATAAAACTCGCTTAAAATATATATAAAAAAATCATAAGATAAATTTATAAAATCCTTGTACTAGAGATGCTTTAATATTTTAAATAGTGTTGAATTTGAATTTTCAAGTTAAGAAACAACCTATCATTACCCAAAAACTACTGTGTTCCTTTATATCATGAAATTTGACATTTCACCTTCCTATGTTTAGTTTCATTACCACATTTGATATCTATGTACTTTTGTTTCATCCATAAAAAGATTTGAAAGAAAAAAATTACTATGTATTTAAACTTTCAAGAGGGAAAGAGGAATAGTCGAAGGCAGACTACGCTAGAGTTTTGAGGATTTCCACGACGTTAGGGCTTCATCGTTGTCCTTTTGCAGTTCTGGTTCTTGATGTGGTCCTTGCTTGTGATGATCAGCGTTTCGTGGTGCATCTGCTAGTTTGGTTGGGTGCGGTTCTGCTTTAACATATTCGTTCCTACTATTTTTGGTGTTCGCATGGTTATTTTTTCTTTTGGTACTTTTGAAATTTGTTGTTGGCTAAATGGGGTTTTTAAATTCCAGGTGCTTAGAAGATAAAGAAGTTTCTAAGTCGCTGGTCAAGTCTCCTTAAAAGCAACGAAAAATTATTGTAAACAATATATGCAATATACTTCTTTCTCTACTTTACTCTCAATGCATTAAAAAGGACTTGGTTACTCTTTAAATTTTTGAGGAGATGTATTTAGCAAGATTAATATACTGCAAAAATAATCTATATGGTAGGATTTTGTTACATAAATAAGACAAATCTCTCATGCATGGAACTTTATAAGAAGTTGAGTAAGGTATGGATGTGCACCTTACTCAAATTCTTATCAAGATTATAATCTTGAATGTATGCCTAGTCTTGTTTATTTTTATCAGGATTATAGTCTTAAATATATGTTTAGTCTTGTTTGTGTCTCTCAAAATATTGTTTAAAACAAAAAGATGTCTCCTAAAATTGATCTTATTCCTCTTTAGAAATCAAGGATGGTAAATCTTTACAAATTGATAATGTTCATGGGTTCACAAGGACTTAACGTCTCGTTCACTGATTGCCTCAACTCAATAATCTCTATTTCTTCAAATTCCCTACACAGCTCATTATTATCCTCTTCAGTTATTACGGGAAAAATTATTCCATTCATATTCATCTCATTTTCCACTACAACTGAAAACGGATTTTGGAAATATTGTTTCACTTCCAGTTTTACTCTAGATGGTTCTTCACACCATTCACCATTTATGTGTACTCCTTTAAATTTATTATCCATCCTTCTCCGTTTAATACTTGAGTGATAATACTTGTTGTTCGTTTCTCCTTCCAACAACCAAATAGCTCTTGATTTCTGCTGCAATATGGATTGTTCTTTCGTATTTAAATGTTTTAGCTTAGCCAGCAGTTGTAGCATATTATTCCTCATATTCTCATTTAACTCATTATCGTCATCCCTTGTGTCTAGCTCCTCAATTTCCTTCATAATCTGGATTTTCTTGGTTGTATGCACCTAAATACCTCTTTATTCCACTCCATAAATATTTCAGGCTTTTAAACTTATCCTAAGGGACACCAAGTTGTTTTCATTATTCTGGTATAATACTTACTTCCTCTGAATGAGATTTTCAAAACTAGATTCTCCTAACCAAAAGGTCTAGGCCTCTAGTCTACTAGCACATTCTTAGGATAAGTACAGAGTGATTTGATACTTTTCTAGACATTACACATTGTTTTGACCTAGGCCAAATTGTTAACTAGTCTTGTGAAACTAGTATTCTATCCAGCCTGTTCTTAACTGTGTCATTCGATCTATACTAAATGTACCGCCTTTCAACCATTAGTTTATCTATAAGCTCATTTCTTTCTATAAATTGATTAAATTGTTCCATTTCAATTATATTATTATTCTTTCTAATTACACTTTTTCTTTCTCTCCGTCACCTAACTGTATTAAAATCCTAAAATTGATTATTAGTAAAGACATAACTTCTGATGAGATAATCATATTTAAATCAAGGACTATATAAAACATAAGACATGGCAATAAAATTGAATTTTATAATACTAAGAAAAAGATAGAGTTTGAAATTAAAGATTTTAAATAAAAAAGATCAAACAAGACATAAGTGGAAAGACAAATATTTTATGAAAAGAATAAAACTATAAAGACAAATTCTTAATCAATTATTTATTTCTTAGGATACTCAATAAAGTTATTTCACGTTCTTACTTAATTTTTTTCTTATAATCATGTGCATCTATTTATATTAAAATATAAGTAATAGAAGCATCTTATTATAAATTATTAATATTAATCAAAGTATTAATTTGATAAATAATTTATATATATGTAAATTATATATATATATATATATATATATATATATGAATGTAAGAGATACGAAACAAACATACAAACATAAATATTGTGTATTAATGTCGTCGTAAAGAAAAGTACATAATTAAAAAAAAATGAGGAAAACTACTGCCTAGGCACATTGGAAATTGTCTGTGGGACACAAATGGTACTTACTATTTGAAAGATTCTTCTTGCATAAATGCTTCTTTTTTTTTTACGCCATCAAAACTGAAATGCGCGGAAACAAAAAAGAAAAAGAAAAAGCCATAGCCATTAGTTTTCTTTTGAAATCTTGATTTTTAATAATGAAAACGTAAATAATAATATATCTATATAATAAAAATATTTTTATTTCACTTAATTACTTTGTAATTAAACTACTTTAGTTTTTATTGTATTTTCTCTCTTTATTTTCTTCAAGCAAACTCATCGAGCATAGAGGATCAGCTTCTTATAGTGATAATCCCGAACACCCCGCGGAGCAGGTTATTTATTTTCTGAGAACATTTTATTATTATAAATAATTTGACGGCAAGAAAGGAACAGCATTAAGTCATAGTCGTAAGAATCGTAAACAAATATTCGTAAAATGAGGGGAATAATGCCACCTGTTCTCTATTGTCATCAGCAATATTAAACAAGGTATTATTTTTATTTTACTTCCAATTTAATAACAATATCTTAAATTCTGGCCTTGCATGATGTCTTATAGGCCATGCCACATCTTCCACTAGGACACTGGCAAGCACTATTCGGATATTATTTAAAATCACTAAAGATAAAATAAATATCTTCTAAACTAGAAAACTCAATAACTTCATCTAAGAAAAGTCAGATTCATTATCCTAATTAACCACTAATTCCATACTTCCTTCCATTCTAAGTTCTTGATATTTAAAATATTCCACAATAATAGTAACAAATGACATATTTAATCTAAAATATCCGCATTTAATATATATAATTTTAATTAAAATATAAAACTACTGTAATATATACGTACTTAAATAATAAGAATATAAAAAAAATTAAGAATAAAATTGAAGAGTACGTTTAATACCCTGATCAATCACTGTCAAAGAAAAATAATTTAAATTTCATATACTTGATTTTAGTTATGACTACTTTAAACTAAAGTGAAATTGTGCTTTGTATCAAAGTTTTGATCTCAAACAAAATTAATAATGAGAGCTACATTTTTTACTATCAATTAATGTGATTTAAGAAGAAAGTTGGCGTCGATCTGATGAAAAGTAAAAGCAAAATTTTTGAAAGGCAAGGTGGCCCTGTTCGACATGCACCAATGCTTCTGCAACTGGCAGCGTCAAACACGAGAAAATAATGTAAAACTAGGCAACTACAAATCAAAACCAAATCGTCAAAGGAACCTACCATCCCTCCATAGAAAAAGACAGATCAAGATAGATATTTTCGCAGCTCACCCCTTGTTGTCCCATTCCTAGATTAATGTAAAAACTAAAAGCCCTTTCTTCAAAGAGAAATTATATCTATACAGAAAGTTATGCAGTATAAAAGTGATAAACTACTCCATAAAAAGGGTTGCATAATCTATCCTCATACTATGACTTTTCTTCATTACCCAAAATGTTTACATATCAATCAATATAATTTTTAAAATAACTACGTAAAACAGTAAACTTATCAAATATAAAGACTTGTTAAATAGTAGTGCATAACTTATTTTTATTATAATTATCTGAAGATATTATTTTTAAATGACAGAAGTTATTGAGCTGTAGTTTAATTGTAGCATCTCATCTCACATATACCTTAATGTTGTTTAATTGCTTCTTTTGTCCCTCTAAATACAAATAAGATCCCTTGAAACAATCACAACATTGACGTAACATAAAAAGAATAGAGAGATTCAAATTGCGAGATCCAATTTGTGCCAGATTAAAATCTACCAACCAAAATAACATAAACACAGTATTTAAGAGAGTGAGGCAAAATTTGCTTAGAATACTATGAGCAAAATTACAATGGGTTGAAATCTAACACAAAAATTGATGAGCAATAAGAAAAGAAGGGGAATTGTGGAAAGGGAAGATTGAGAAAGCAAGATGAGAGAATGTTATACAAGTTAAAAATTGTTCTTATTATTGTTGTTTTTGTGATGGCAAGGCATACATACATGGGAACCCTAACATTTGAAGTTGTTGGGGGAGAGAGAGAGGATCTACCAGGTAACGTGGACGATGGAGTTGAAGAGGCGGGAGAAAGCGAGTCTCATGCGAAAAAAGGCGCGAAAGGAGAAGAGAGAGGAATCTTGGAGAAAGGTCTGGAGGGTGTGGACGAAGAGATTGAAGCTGCGTATGGGCGGAATGTACAGAGTCAGAGGCACGGCGGAGAACGCTACGGCGAATACCAGTTGAAGCATTTTCCTTTTTTTCCTTTTTCTGTGTCAGGAGAGAGAGAGTGAGTGAGAGGCGTTACGATGTGGGATTATCAATCATATTTATATTCTCTGCAATAAAATATTACATCCTTTTCCTTATCCTAATATCATTTTTTATTTTCCCTTTACCATTCTTCTTTTTTTCTCCTCTCTTTTCTTCTTTGTTTGACGTTTGTCTAACTTCTTCAAACAATTTATTTTCTCTTACTCACCCATTTAAAAAATTAATTTTGCTTCAGAAAAGAATTTTTGTATTATACCATCCAAGCGGCAGACCTGACCTGCCAAACTCATGTTGGTGTAGAAACATTTAAGTGCCTCCACAGGGATCATGTTATCCCATTATAAGAGCATAGCGGTACAGATTAAAGATAGCAGATAAAGAGCTTAGCAACAGAAAAAAAAAATTATTAGTTGAAGAGGAAAATTTAATAGGATAAATTACACCCATACACTCATTTCACACATAGCTTCTTCACCTTATATTAGGAAGTCGTTCCTGAACAAATTGATTGTATAATTATTGAACAATTTCCATTGCGAGGTACAATTGCATTGAAATAAATTTAGGGGGAAGAAAAGGATTATATTATTTTATATAAAAAAAAATTACAATAACCATTTATGAAAAATTCTGTTTAAATGTTTCCATTTCCTTTTATATTAAGAGCTCCATTTGAACACATTGTAATTGTAAAAATTAATTTGGACTTTTAGTCTTTATTTATTTTATTCTGTGTAAAATTCATGCGAGCCTTACTAAATTATTAGAATTTATCTTTTATCTAACAACAGTCATTATAAATAAAATATATGTAATTAGTACTTCCATCAAATCAAGAGTGTTTTGTTTTAAATAAAATATCTTCCATCTAACTGTATCATAAAAGGTTTTGTTGGACGGCCATGTGGTGCGTTTTACTGGAAGCATTTTCCACCTGCCTATTTACTTTTACAACTTCATGTCGATACTTTTTTTCTATCGTTGGTCCACGGTTGTTAGATCGTTTATTGTCGGGGCCCGCACTAATATAAAATGTTCTCGCCGTAGGTTTCATCATTCTCTTCCTTCTTCACACGCGGAATGAAAGAATAACGATGATATTAAACTTCTCATTTCTCTCTATTCTTTTCAAATTTTCAGATATATTTCAGAATAATTATGAAACAAACATAGTCGGACACGAAATATAGAAATATTTTTAAATGAAAATTTTAATTTATTACCATATATTATATAATTTATATTTTTCTCTCACTATTTGTTTAGTATTTGAAGTGATAAAGAGGTTTTTCTTTTACTATATACAAGATGTTGGAAGGAGATGAGTGTATGGGGGTGTCAAAAATCAATTTTTCCTTTTAATATCATTTATGCACATGTCGTAAATGTGCTCTCTGATCCTCACAAAACAAAATTCTCTTTTTATACCTAATCTATACAAATGAAAAAAGAAATTCTTAACAACATCAAAATATAGTCGTATCATTAACATTTATCAGGACATCTTAATATGAAAGATAAAATAAAGATACGCAATTCAAGTGAATTTCTTAAAGTTAAGAGCAATTAATTTTTTTAATGATTATGCAACTTCGAAAAAAAAATAATCTGATAATCTACATAATAATATGCCCAAATTAATTTCACAGAAAAATACTAACTATTTTTCTGTGCAATTTCTTGTCTTTTTTCTTCCATACCACACTCTTCAATAAACCTCGTTTTTCAATAAGAAAACCATTGGCAAGTTGAACTCTAGCATACAGCTGCGATGTAGCTTTTTACCTTATCTTAAATGTTACTTTTTCAAAAGGAGCGAAACCAGAACTACACGATTTGGACGAAATAGCATGGATGCCCATTGTCTGCTGGACAAAAAAAAAAAAAAAAGATATGGAAAATGTCCCTGAATTTGACGTTGACCTGGTATTAACAGATATTCTATACAACATGATCATGGGAATGTATACTTCTTGACTCACACAAGTATGCAATGAACCTATTTCAAAAATATATTATCTGGACATACAAAAGTGAACTATGTACATTGAATAAACAAAAGGGGGAAAAGAGTGATACCGTACAAGCCTACATAGAGTTTGTAGCAACTCAAGGAGAAGATATGCATGATAGCAACTTGCGGCATAGCTGTTGTAACTCAAGGGAAGGATCTGACGAGGATATGCTTGAGAGTACAGACCTTGCTTCTAACAGTCCAACAGATATGTTTTCAAAAATCACATCTTCGCTGGCCATAAGTGATGCTATGAGCTTCGCACCTGCTATCCTTTCCTGTTGAACATTAAAAATGCATCAAAATTATACGACATTTTCTCACAAGTTATAAGAAATAATATGGCTACACTCAAATTCAAAAAAAGCCATACCAGCTTCCACACTTGTCCCCTTTTTACCAAGATGTCATCCATTGCCTTTCCCCCAACATTTTGATTGCCATAATTCTATTACCTTCTTTTTAATTTCAATAAACATTTTCCTTACTAATAAAAATAAATAAATACTGTCCGTAATTTCCACTAATACATAGAAATAAAATTAATATAAACTTCATATTGAAATCTAATGTGACTTTATTTGTGTCAATTCAACAAGGATATTGTTCAAATTATGGGGTTTTATAAATTAGCGAGCGAAGAGGACAAAAAAGAGGGTGATCACTGAATTCATGACTTGATTCAATACGACGTCTTCCAATTCGATGATAGAAAGCTCAAACACTTAATTATATTAATATTAAATCGTAGTCTAAATTAAATAAGGAGACAAATCATGAGATAAAAACAAGGAAGCTATTCCTAACGGATAATCTATCCCAAGACACTCAAAAACATTATAAAGATAAAATGATGATTCTGCGACATGTTTCATGGTTTCATCTATTCTAACAGATATGACGGTCTAATAAAATTACAAGGGTGAGTGGGTGATACAATTTACCGATGAAGCTTGCTATAAATATTTGACAACATTCACAACACCAACAACAAAGAACACAACCATCAACTTTGGGGAAGAAGCGTGATCTAAAACTATTAAAAGAACAAGAGGAAGAAAGATTAAACCATTGTTGTCAAATGCTATGGCACCAAACTTACTAAAAATCTTATTAAATGACCTGGTAATTAGTTTCATTCAATCCACTATTCAGACACCCACCAACAATATGGTCAATACACAGAACCCAACATGCAGCAAGTAGATAGATAAGAAACTCGTGTAAAACTCTTTACTCTGATAACTTTACATATATGCCAATATTGATTAGCAAAAGAACATATATGGTATTATTAGTGGTGAATAGCAAAGGTAATTTACCTTGTCCGACTCCTTCCTCAGGGCTTTTAGGGCGATTCTGAGAAGGTCAGATGCATAGGGAAGAACTGCAGATCTTAAATGATAGACAGCTGAAAATAGGACCTGGATGCATGCTGCTCTAATCTCTGACTTCGTTTCAAACTGCTAACCGAATATAGTTAGTTTCATAACCAATCAGGACTGTGGTGAAGTTTCAAGAACTAAAACTCTAGTAAACGCGTCCTATCAGGCAATTGAGATTTAAATATGCACTGGTACCTCAAGAGAATGGAGAAGAAAAGGAATAACTTGTGCTGCAAAGGGCTTCTTGCAAGATTCTGATATCTTCTGGCAAGTGCTAATGAGAACATTACCCATACACAGTCGAAAAGAGAGAGAAACTGCAGCAGCAACAAATTCTGAGTTTTCATCCCCAAACTCTGGAGTTGAAGTTTGAACATTCTTGTTGTTAAAGAATTGATTGATCACATAGCTGACAACAGACTTCCCTGCAGCAGAAGACTCAAAAGATCTGAGATGAAGTCACATTCAACTAACATGCAGTATCAGGCTTAAAATTCACTGAAACACATCAATAATACCTTCCTTTCCAACGGCCTTAGTTTTGTCTGGAATGGAAGTGGTGATTGATTCCTTAGCTTGTAGTTCAGCACATATCATCAGTGCTAGACAATCAATGCATCCGTGTTGTGCTTTAGAAACTTAGAGAAAAAGTAATGCCCATCACAATTAGTTTTAGTTCTAATAAAATTGAAAGAAACTTAGAAACTAAATACTTACAAACCTGAATCGGCGTTCAGACAAGGCCATAACAATACTGTTTCAATCATCTCTCTAATTGCATACATTGAACTATGATAAAGTGACTCCCATCCTCTGACCTGTAAATCCAAAAAAGCCACCTCATTTTGCCAGCCAAATTGATACAGAAAATGCCACAAACTGAAACAAACTAGTACAAGCAGTAAACAATCTAAATAATGATGGGGGGGAATATTTACCACAAGTGATGTGCAGATTGAAAATAAACAGGCCTTTATCTTCAGTATATCTTTTGAGGCAACAGCCCTCTCTAATAAGGAGCAAAGAAATGGGAGTAGAACCTAAAAAATCAGAAAGCATAGAAAGGTTGAAGTAACACCCGAAAAAATATAAACTGCCAATAAGTAACAACTAATAAGGTTCACTGGGGTGCCATATTCAGATTGGATGTCAGTCACAAAGAGAAACAAGAATAATATAAGGATTTGTAACAAATTATCAAACACTAGCAGAATTAAGAACTCCATCAAAACAAAAATTTATACAAGGTTTGGGGAAATGCATCTAAAACTCAATCATGTTGGAAAGTAGTACGGGTGTAAGGCTCATGTTAGGTTGAGTTTACTCTAATTTTCAATCAAAATTGGGTTTGGTTTACCACTTTCTATTTAACAACTCAACCCAATTATAATTGGGTCAGGTTGGTCATTGGTTGAATAATTTAAAAAAAGTATCAACTTTTAAGAAACAAAAATGCAGAACATAAACATTTTTAATGTTTAACTTACCCAATTCTAATTGGGTGCACAAAAAAATCTCAATCCAACCAACCCACAAATATTAATTGGATTGAATTAGACAGGTTCATAGGTTAGGTGCAACCAGCTTACACCCTAACGATGTAGTATACATAACAATTAAAAAAAAAAAAAACTTAAACTGAAATCTAAATAAAACCAAGGTTGTGCTCGTGGATGTCTTTCCTAAAAAATAGGGAAGGTGGGCTGAGTGGAAGAGAACATTACTTGTGGATGAATGCGTCCACACAGCTCAGCAGAGAGCTTCCGAACATCTTCGAATTCAAACTCACAAAACGCCCTGAAACAAATGAATACATGACATATGCATCAGGCTCCTGTAATGTTTAGTTGAAGGAGACAAATGCTATGTTCTTCAAGGACCGACCTGTTTAGAAGGAAAGCAGAGATACAATCACAATCAATATCAGTGTTCCTGCTTGCTGCATCTACCTCGCAAGGAAAAAAATATACACAGTTTGCAATAACTTCAGAAGAAAAATCCAATGAATTAAATGAAAATTGACACAATCTCTGGTCTGACAGGCAGATACACAAGACAGAAATATATACCCTGGATAATGTTTTTACTGAGATGCCCATACATAATGGATGAATTGAGGTCGTTGAAAGTTTTCAGGGGAAGAATCTTAATTATGAGCAAAGGGCAAAGATGCTCAAACAGAGATCGCTGCATTTCTTCAAACTCATCACTTGTGTAGGTTCTTTGCTCCCATCTTGATAAGAAACTTTCATCAATCCTGCGGCAGAATTGAATTGAGAATATATCAGGAAAGAAACTATCAACAAATTAAATAATTACACAAGTCTTTGTACCACATTACATTAAGTGATTACACATCCATTGTCAACGCATTTAGCCCACGTGAATTTTCCCAGTTTTGAGACAATTATATAGACACATTCACTGTGATGACGACAGAATATATGAACAACAAGATTTTAATACTGTAATAATCCAAATGAAGACACAGTATGATATATAAATGAGATTAATGTGTCCCATTGATTTAAATAAACACTTTTCACACTGGAAATATTGCATATGACCATCATAAATCTCACGTACAACCATTACACACTACTATAATATTAAAAACTGAAGCAGAAACAAAACTCTGATCACTTGGCCAATAATAATGCATATATTGTGCTCTTCATATGGATATGTGATGAATAGAAAAACCAAGGGGCAACATCCACATGAGAAAAGAAAACCAACCATAAATTATTAGTCAACATAAACTTGACAATTATCCCAAAACAAACAAAATTCAATACCAGCAGGATAAATATATCAGTAGGAATGACCGTTTCTCAAAATTTAGAAGTAACCTCAAGTTCATTATGTTTCAAGAATGGTAATTGCCAGAACTATAAATTTCTATAGACCTAAAACACTGCTCTTCCTTGAATTACAATAGAACAAAACTACGCATTCCCAAAAGCAAAGAAATGTCAAGCCACTGTAGAGTCTAGTGCTGTAATTACAAAAATTGTGTTTGAAGAAAGATGGAAAGAGTTATTAATGCATCCTAATTTACCAATGACTATCTATTCTTCTGATAAATAAAAAACAACCATAAAATAAGAGCATAATTTTCCATTTTCCTTTCATCCATTAACAGCTTGGCTAAGAAAATCAGAAAAATATTAGGGACTCCTTAAGTCTTAGACTTCTATAACACACCAGCCAACCAAGCAATATATCCCCACTGTGACCATGCCTTTCAGCTCAATAAAGTAGAGCAAACTCAAGTATATTCTTTGAACTCTCAATCAATGCGGAGTGCATCAGGTTTCTTTATCATCCATGATTTAAAAGTTCTTATGATGTGTATTTTCATTGTATCCAATATTTGTCACAAGCACACAGGTCTTTCTACAGTTAAAGCTCTTGAGATTAAAATATAACAAGGGGAAAACATAACAGCTTTAATATTTGGTTTAAGGATTGAAGACAACATTTGATATTTAAAACATTGTACTACATATACTCACTGCTTCTGTTCTCTAACGTGCAACAGAACATGATGCAATACAAGATCAGCAACATTTGCCAGGTTTTCACTTATATAACTCAAGAATTTGACAATGGTTGCATTTGATGGATCTGCAAACATCTTGTCAACTAGTGGTCCGATTAATAAGTTCCAGTCTTGAACCTGTAATATTGGAATTAACAAATTAGAATATTTTTGTTAATTTTGATTCCTGTACTGAACGTGCATTTATTGGGGTATTTTTTAATTGATTTACAGAGAACCAACAAATATACATAAAAGGTAAGTGTTCATGGTGAAGCCACACGTGAACATGTAAGAGGAAATAGATATATCAAAGGCAGTGAACAGTCATTATCAATTAAAAAAAGACTGCCAAACCTCAACTCTTCAAAAACTGAGTTTAATTAGAGTAAGAAAGACACTGATAGCCCTGTACCCACCCAATGGTTTAAACTTTGGCTTGATGTGGATCTTAACATGGGCAAGAGCAACTTCTACCAAACAGTTAAGAGTTTCATTGTACCCTCCCCAAATCATCACAATCGAATTTAACTTTAACTAGGTCTTGAGGGCTAGTACTATGTCATCTTCCATGATTTGAGAACAAAGGGTTTTACGGTAAGGGAGAAGATTAGAGATAAACAATCACTCTTAGGTGTTCAAATATTGCTTTTAGGATTATTTGGGTTCCAGTAGCACATCAATTTACCAATTAGCAGTCTTAAAATGTTAAAATAATCTATTACTATTTATCACTACTATTAAGTCTTAAAAAGTCTACAATTCCCATTAACCAACTCAACCTAGGTCATGGCTATACGTTGATTGGAAAGTACAAAGTTATGATGCCGGACATGCATTCTAAAAAAGTATATAGTTGTAGTCGTTGATTGGAAAGTCCATGGTTGTAATTGTGATAGAATATATATGTGTAACAAATAATGTAGTTAAAATCTCAGTGGTTAATTTTCCTATCAACAGTTATAACTCCACGCATTTACTCTGAACTTTAAAGTGAACCAAAACCTACAGCCAAACATAATTGCTCAATATATCATCTTACACTTTTAGACCATACTGGAACCAGTTTGAGTAGTCGGTCAGTATCCAACTTTGACCCTGACACCAAAGAAAAAAAAAATGAGAACAGAATAAATGCAGTATTTTTAACATAAAACAGATGTGCAATAAAAAAGAAACTGATATTACAAATTGTTCAATATTTACAGTCAAAGTTTTGAACAAGGAACAGAATAAGAAATTATCACACAATTTGAAGTGGACACTATTATGTACATGTGTGCATCTTGAAAATATAACACATTAAAGTGATATGTAGTTATGTACGTGTGCAGTTATGCATCCTTATATGCCAGTGAAAATCAACTAGCACCAATAAGAATTTGGCGATCTTACACTATTGTTTCAACTGCAGAATGTGATTTTCATATGTACAATTTATGGATAGCAACAAGTGCATGATCTTGAACAATTTCAAAGGGAGCAACTAAGCAAGCGTTACTTTCTGCATTAAACTGTTACAAACTTGATGAACTTTTAATTTTAGGAGATACGGATGGAAAAAAAAAATAATAATTGAAATTGGTATGGAATTTTACAAACAAAATTATCTACAAATCCATGGTACCTAAAAGGAGACTTTCATGAGAAATGCCACTGGAGAAGTTGTCAAACAACATAAAATTAACCTACTATTACATAGGAGTCAATAAATGCTTAACCTACATTGTATAAATGTTGATATAAAAAACAGAACTAGTGAAGCAATGAAATTTCAAACAGTGATGGCGATTGGGGAAAAACTACCTTTATCTCCATTGGACTGTGGAAGGTCCAGGCTTATACTGGCGTTGCTGCAAGGATAAGGAAGGCAAAATTTTTAGCCAAGCAGTGATATCTTCACCTATAAAAAAGTTCTTAGATTTTGAACTCCAACTCTAGAAATAGTTTCTATAAGTTGAGCTCCAAACTTTAGAGGCCCAGTAGAAGGAGTAAAGAAAAGGAAACCTACCTAAGACAGTCAAGAAACAAGAATATGACTTCAATTCTCTGGTTGTGATGTTTGAGAACCTCAATGATGGAATCACTAGCAATTGATTTTCTCTCATCTGAAGAGTAGACAAGACCAACCAGTGCAGGCAAGTACAATGAAGGGTCTGCGAAAGTAATTGACCAGTAAAAAATGTCACATGCATTTGTATACATTAGTGTATATGTTTTTGTGACAAGATATTTTCTGGATCACCATAACGTATATGGAATTAATGTGAAAACATTACTGCTTAAATAGATGTGTAACTCATTAAAGGAGAGGAGCACCACAGATAAGGACAATGAATGAATCATTTGAAAGAGGAATAAAGTAAGAGAAAAAAGTAAAGGAAAATGCAAAGAAGTAACCTAAGATGCAAGCTTAGAAATTGCTTTAATCTCACATCTTAAACACACCTCGTCATCTCCTGATATAAAAACTCTATACACTTGATGTGAGAATAAAGCATAGGCCCACCAATAGTTTTTGCTTCAAATTAAAATTGAAAACCAAAAAGATAGTGCTTAACATTTGGGTAAAGAAGGTCCAGAACTACATTAACCAATCATCCATAAAGCTCCAGCCAATACAAGACCCACTAATACTTGCCAATTTATATAAAAAATATCTATAAATATTACACTTTACATTTCAGTTTTAATGCTAACCTATCATTGGAAGTAATTTGGATGCCTGTTCACGAATCATAATTTCTTCATCTCCAAGCCGCTCTAGCAATTTGTTGGCTATATCTTTCCTAAAATACACATTTCAACAAATAAATATACAAACAACTAAAAAATAAGTATAACAACATAAGCATTCATACCTAGCAGACCAAGACATTATTAAACTTTGTGAATTTGATGATATATGTAAGACTTCCGATATAACATCCATAGCATTTCTTCTCTGGGAAATGTTTCCAGAAGCAAGGCGCGTTAAAACTTCTATAAGACATTGATCATCTTTGCTCCTGGAGAATCCTCATACATATAAGTTCTAAATTTAAAAGAGAAAATTTTAGACTTAAAAAGTGCTCCTAGTCAGTATCATAAGAGAAAGAATAAAATGACTACATTGAGCAGTATTCTCCTATCAGCATAACAACAGCTCTAGCAGTACCATCCCGCTCATCTAAAAGGTGAAGCAGAAAAGGAATCAAACTATTTGCCTTCCTACTGTCAGTATGTGCATCTTCTTGTGAATAATCTGGCCTCAGAATAGCCTTGAATATTGAAACAACCCCAGCTATCACATCTTCATCAGTGCAATTAAGCTACAGAAAAAAGAAGGGAAAGTAAAAGCTCAGTTGTCAATCTGATAAGGGAATCTATACAAAAATTACTAAATCACAGTTTGATTAACCACTGACTTCAAAATACATCATAACTAAAAAATAGCTCGATAAAAAGCAGCACACACTCTATAGTTCTATGCCCATATGCAGCAAAAGCCCAGTTACACATAACAGATGGCAATGTCTGTATCAATTATGACAAAGTTGTTGAATATCAAGTAGTTCTAGACTCTTCAGTTTGTAAAATTAAAAGTAGTACTCTGCTTTGACATTGCATCATACAAACAATATTAAGTAAACCATGGAATGGTTTGACAAAAATGTCAGATTCAACTGACAGTTATTGCTGAAAATAACACCATTGATCTTTCTATCAGATGCTAAGGACATTATTACTGCATTAAAGGCACTGCAAAAACCACGTCAACATGTTATTCAAGTTCAGAACTAAGAAAAGGCTATAATAAAAATAGTAATAGATGGTATCCTTATTCTGAGCTTCTAATCATAACAAGTGAGTGCTCAACCTGATCAATCCAATGGAAAGCATATTGGATTTTGAAGGAGAATGAATATAACACATTTATTTGAAGATTAAATGGTTGTTTAATGCTTTTCTTTTGTATGAAAATATATCTGCAATATATTTCCCCAAGAAGACCTCAATTAGAGGTACCTGGGGTACTAGAATGCGTGAGATATTCATCCCAAATTCTGAGACGGTGCTTTCAAATCTCTTGATGTCCAGACGTCCCAAAAGCAGGCATAAACAATTCAGAAAGAACTTTCTGGTCTCCAACCCACCATCATTGTTGTCAGTATAGCCACCACCAGTGTGGTTGTCCATATAATACTGCAATTTGCATGGATATCAGAAACAAAACAATTTCATCACACACAATCATATGAAACCACAAAGAATTGATTAATCATGTCATCATATCAAATATATTTATCACCTACTGACCGATTTCTGATCAACTTGAACTAGTGTAGCTCTAGCCAGTAAGAGTTACAAATTCACCATATAATATGCTCAAATCTAAGGAAAGCACACCACGAATCAGGTGGAGAATGGAGATATCAGTGAGTATATTTTACAGAGGCAACATGAGACTGCCGCTTCACAAAGTGCTAAATGAAATGTATGGCACCAACACTCTTACTTACAACAAGACTGCCAAAAATTGCAGAAAAGACACTACCCAGATAGTCAAAGGCACATACAATCCCTTTTATATATGCAGTAAATAAATTAAGGCCTAAACATCTATATAATATGACGAAGTCAGTCAGCATATATTTTTCTTAGCACAAACGATAAAACAAGAATAAGGTGATTGCTCAAATTACTTCAAGACATCATTATAAATTTATAGCTACTCTGCTGTATATAACCTGGATGCCAGACATATACTGGTCCAAGAGTTCCTTGTAATGCTGAGAGAACTTCTTATCTTCCAGGTGTAGTAGCACGCTATAATGCTTCCAGCAAGAAGAGAGCAGTAAATCTCCAGTCTTGAGAGCATTAGAATCTGTCACCAATGTTGCAGACAAAAAGAAAAATTATGGTCCAGAGAAAACTATTAAGTGAATAAATTGAATATCAAGTAGACATAAAATGCAATAATTCCAGAACCTGCCCCATGTTGAAAGGACCCATGGTGATCCTTTACCTCCTCCAGCCATTTAAGAACTTGCTCCAAGCCTTTGGCATGTAAAAAACGACTTTTCTTGCTCCACTGTAATGTAGGGTTGAATATTAAACAACTGAATAAGTTCAGCACAAAGTTCAACGGAAAGGAACAGGAAGAAGTTACAGCTTGTGAACCATCTTCTTTACATTCTTATTACATATGTATGCTCATGTCAGTAATTTTGTATGCCGTTTAGAATTCAGTTACAAGTTTTAGGCTGATTGTACTTTCTGCAGAGGCAGATGAGTTCCCATCACAAAATTTAGATAGTTTAACCTTAGTTGCCCCTCCGAAAGGAACATCGAAAAAGGGTCCTTAATAATCATGAACCTAAAATCAGAACAGGTTTTCTTTATCAAATTCAACACAACAAGAAATGTTCTCATAGCTGACCTTCTAAAAGTCTTCTTCACACTGTACTTAAATAATGCGATCACTTTCTAATGTTTGCTTATTCAATATGATTTTCCTTATGGTATATCATAATACATATGACGAATATATGAAACGTTGTTTAAAAATGGATGATTCAAACAAGAACTAAGACTGTATAACTTACTGAGAGGAGTCTTCGAACCAAACAAATAATGTCATCTAAATGATGCCACAGAATATAGTCTCTGTCGATCATTGACACCAAAAATTTTGAATCCGACTTCTCCTTCTTGTCAGTAGTAGGAGATTGTACAAAAGCAATTGCCTGATCTTTTGCTCTAGCATTTAATTTTGACTTTTTACTGTCTGCCACTTTTGTTAGTGCTCCCGAAATGGACAAAAAACAATCAGCTGCAGACACTCCAAGGCGAGATGGCAACTCAAAACCATCCTGCAAAGTGCTGAAAAGCCAGTGGTCAGATAATGAAAATTTAAGGAACAATCAGTGAATTAATAAAAGAACATAATAATGATACTATCCACAAAAAGGGCAACTGGGAGAGATATGGAGTTGACACTATTGGTAAAATAAATGGGTACAATGCTACAACAAGAAACATGATAAGGTAAATTTGTGAAGAGGAACAGCTGTGCATAAGTGAGATTTATCATTGAACACATTAATAATCAATCAAATGCCTCTAACCAACAATGGTAGCTCCTGACTGTATCAGGAATCATGTCTATAAAAAGAGGGGGGGAATTTAGATGAATGCTTGAATATCCGACGTAAGACACATATACGCTTACATGACATATTAATAATTACACTAGTACAATGCTGAATGCACACAAGCAAAATCTACCACTAAACAACATGACCATCCGTTTACATTACACTTTGAAACAAGAGATGCATGAGAAACAATACCTTCCTTTACTAACAATGCTGGCCAAATCCGGAAGGCAGGTGGAGAGTATCTTCAACAAATCTCCATACCTATCCCGTATCCCTAACAAACACAAGTTAACTAATTACACCAAATGAAAGGTTTCCTATTTCCAAACTCGTTCTCCGTCAATACTCGAGTTGAAATAGCGAGAGTGAAAATCAGAAACTCACCACCAAACATGGATTGATGAGCAGAACTTTCAAATTCAACGAGATTCCGAAGAAGGAGGCACCAACCAAGCAACAAGTACCGATCGTGCACGTGCTTTCTGGCAACGACGCCGGCGAGAGCCTCGGCGACGTGTTGGAAAAGAAGCTCGTCCTGGAAGAGCCAGTTCAACAGAATCATAGCTTGGTCACCGTGCTTGGACTTCAACACCTGCAAACACGAAACGCACAGCGTAATGAACAGAAAGCAGAACTCGAAATAAACAAATAGAGGAAGAGAAATTGAATACGCTGTCGATGATTGGAAGAAGGAGTTGGTCGAGGGAAGAATTGTTAGTCGCAGCGTCGGCTACGTAGCTGTGGAAGAACCAGAGAGAGTCTTCGAGGGAAGCGAGTGAAGCGTGCGAGCGCGAAGAATGTGAGGAGAGGTGAGAAATAGATTCGAGAAGCTTCTTGGGACGGGAAGTGAGAAGAGAAGTGATGGCACGTGCGAGCGTGACGGAGACGATGGACTCGCGTTGTGGCTCCGATTTCCATAGCAACTCTTCTTCTCCCTCCATTCTTCTTTCTCGCTTCTACCTTCGTGTCGAGTTCACAACTGAACCACTGCAACGACGTCAATGAAGTGAATGTCATGACAGTTTTTTTGTTTTTTTTTTATATTTGGGCCTAATGTAGGCCCAAAAGGATAATAAGATGTGACGCGGCGTGTTGGTTGGGTTTCAGAGTTGTCTGTAATGCTCCCACTGCAGAGTGACTGCAGAGACATTTGCAAGGTGCTGGTGTTTCTAACACATTCAAGGTCCCTCCCCAAGGGTCTTCAACTCCATGCACACGCCATCAAATTAGGGTTTGAAGCTATTCCATTGGTGTGCCACCATTTGATCAACTTCTATTCCAAAACTAACCTTCCTCATTCCTCGCACAAACTCTTCGATTCTTTTCCCCACAAGTCCGCCACCACATGGAGCTCCGTCATCTCCGCCTTCGCCCAGAACGATCTCCCCGAGCTCGCCCTCAGCTTCTTCCGTCGCATGCTTCGCCACGGCCTCCTTCCCGACGACCACACCCTCCCCACCGCCACAAAGTCCTGCGCCGCCCTCTCATCCCTCCACATCGCCCGCTCCCTCCACGCCCTCGCCCTTAAAACCGCCAACCACTTCGACGTCTTCGTCGGAAGCTCTCTGGTCGACGTGTATGCTAAATGCGGCGAAATAAACCTCGCGCGTAAGGTGTTCGACGAAATGCCTCATAAAAACGTTGTCTCCTGGAGCGGCTTGATATACGGGTACTCCCAGTTGGGTCTCGATGAGGAGGCTTTGAACCTCTTTAAATGTGCTTTGGAGCAGGATTATGATATTCGGGTTAATGATTTTACGTTGTCTAGTGTTTTGAGGGTTTGTAGTGCTTCCACGTTGCTTGAGTTGGGGAAGCAAGTGCATGGATTGTGTTTTAAGATGAGTTTTGATTCGTCCTGCTTTGTGGCTAGTTCGTTGATCTCGTTGTATTCTAAGTGTGGGGTTGTGGAAGGGGGTTACAAAGTTTTTGAGGAGGTGAAGGTTAGGAACCTTGGCATGTGGAATGCGATGTTGATTGCGTGTGCTCAGCATGCTCACACGGGGAAAACGTTTGAGCTGTTTGAGGAGATGGGGAGTGTCGGGGTGAAGCCGAATTTCATCACGTTTTTGTGCCTGCTTTATGCGTGCAGTCATGCGGGGTTGGTGGAGAAGGGGGAGTATTACTTTGGGTTGATGAAGGAGCATGGGATTGAACCAGGATCGCAGCATTATGCAACTATGGTGGATTTGCTTGGTCGTGCTGGGAAGTTGGATGAAGCGGTTCGGGTGATTGAGGAAATGCCTATGGAGCCAACGGAATCTGTTTGGGGGGCTTTGTTGACTGGGTGTAGGATTCATGGGAACGCTGAATTGGCCTCTTTTGTGGCTGATAAGGTTTTTGAGATGGGTGCTGTGAGTTCTGGGATTAATGTTTTGCTTTCTAATGCTTATGCTGCTGCTGGGAGATGGGAGGAAGCGGCGAGAGCAAGAAAGATGCTGAGGGATCAGGGAATAAAGAAAGAAACTGGTTTGAGTTGGGTGGAGGACGGTAATAGGATTCATACATTTGCTGCTGGGGATAGGTCCCATGGGAAGACCAAGGAAATTTATGAGAAGTTGGAGGAGCTGGGAGAGAAAATGGCCAAAGCAGGGTATGTTGCAGACACGTCTTTTGTGTTGAAAGAAGTGGATGGAGATGAAAAGAGTGAAACTATAAGGTATCATAGTGAAAGGTTGGCCATAGCGTTTGGGCTTATTACTTTTCCTCAGGAGCGACCTATCAGAGTGATGAAGAACTTACGTGTTTGTGGTGATTGCCACACTGCCATCAAGTTTATTAGCAAGTGTACTGGAAGGGTAATCATTGTGAGGGACAATAACCGGTTCCATACATTTGAGGAGGGCAAGTGCTCTTGCGGAGATTATTGGTGATGATGGTAAGGTGATACATGACATGAGAGTCACTGAACAAATCAAATTATTTTCAGTAGCAGAGCAGGAAAAGAGTAGCATCAACTCTCAACTTGACTTTTGCTATCTCGCCACGTATAGATCGTGATAATTTTGAATCTTTTTGCCATTTATTTTTTTCTTTTTTGCACATTGCTGATAACGTGATGGGAGGAAAAAGGGAAGCCTATGTAGTACTGTACTCATACCCAACGAAGAACTCCGAGAGCAATTTGAATACCATTCTTGAGACTAGCTATCTTCATTTAGAAAACCCGAGTGTGTCATATTATATGACAACGTAATTTGCATTTTTGTAAATATTCCAGGGTACGACAACCTTCAAATATAAACACGTACATGTAGAGAAGATGCGTGAATGTGAGAAGTAGCAGTTTTGATGGCGCTTCTGATACTCAATTTACTTCCTCATACCACTGTCATAGTATATCCGTAAATTCTGATTGATGTTGGAACATCGATGACATGCCAGCTAAGTTGCAAGTTTAAATTTTGATGGTAGGTAAGTTTTGATGGTGCTCCTCTGCCAACGGTGAACTCTAACTATATCTATGATTTCAGTATTTCTCTTGCTCATAATGCTTTAGCCTGAGATATTTGGTTATTCAGCCTTGTGTTTACGGAAGACTTCATCGATATTCTTCTTGTTAAATATCTTAGATTGCATAGATTCATATGTGCTCTATATTATAGTTAAATATCATATCTTATATTGTTAAAAATTTATTGTTGCATAGATTCTTGTTAAAAATTTACTTCAATAACTTACACTTTCATTTTCATATCTTATATTGGAGAACAATAGAGGCTATTTTTATATAGTGTGTTTAAGATATATTTTGAAATACAATATTTTTCTATAAACTTTTTATTGGATTTATAATATAGTCCTTAAATCTTCTTGGAATGTTACATTTTAATATATTTAATATATATATATATATATATATATATATATATATATATATTAAGTCAATTTTAATTTATAAAATTGTGACATAAAATAATATTATTTAGCATATATTCATATAAATATGATTTATGTTAAAGAAATTTTTAATTTAATGTTAAATTTTGGAAAAGAAAACATTATTCAATTAGAATATACTAAACAATGTATTATATATATATATATATATATATATATATATATATATATATATATATATATATAAACTGAAAAAACCATGTGAATTAAAAATATCATATTTAAAACTTACAATTTTATGTAATATCAATCATTTAGACACACTATATTTACTCACTATAGACTTTTTAGTTTTGTACATGTCTTAATGATGGGAGTCAGTGTTTTGCATTGTAATTTACGTAAATTAAAAACTTAAAAAAAAAAGTAAATATCAGAATTTTAATTGTCAATTATACATTTTAATCTTTCGTAACATTCTATCTTTTTATTCTTAAATTAAATTATATTTTTAGCGAAGATTATATTACTGAATATATTTTACTCTTATATTACCAATCATTGTCATTCAATGGAACCAAAAGTAAATTGAAACATCGTAGTATACATTTTTTAATGTGAAAATTTTGATCTGTTCTTTTTTTGTTACAAAAGTTGAAATAAAAAAAAAAACAACAAAGAAATAAAGCAAGGTAACTAAATGCAAATCATGTTCATAGACAACGATAACCCAATAACTGTCAACAGGACTCAACTATAGATAAACTCAGTCATGGAGGGTCCTATATTTATCATAATTCATATAACAGGCCCCTTTCAAGACGAACCAACTTCCTTTTTTTTTCTAAGGAATCAAAATAAATTAAAATCATTAATGAAAATACTTATAATCATGTATAAATTTGTTTCATATTTTGTATTAACAATTGACATAACATATTCTTTTATATGAATTTCAACCGGTGAAATAGCCAAATTTCATAAAAACAGATATTAATAACTTCAAAATCATTTGCGCCAAAGAAATGTAGAATAAGAAAATAAGATTATATTTACAATATAATTTTTATTTATTAAATAAGTGCATAATTTTTATATTGCAGTTTAATTTCATTAAATGATCATAGTATAACGAAAAAATTATTTGACAGTTCTTTGACAATATATCCTTAGCGGATATTAAAACAAATAAAACTACTAAATATATGAAGATGGTATTCAAACAATCATATTAATATCATTGATCTCAAATATTGTATAAAATTTTTCATAATTTTATAACAATAAAAAATGCTAACTATTGCTAAAAATCACGGCAAGAATTTATAATTTGTAGAAATAATTAACCCATACATCAAAACTATTCCCCGCTAACATGTCCCACTAATTAAGCTTCACTTACATTATTTTATCAACAAACTCCAACATAGTAACATTTAAAAATCAATTTGTCCATCAATATCCCCTCGCCAATCAATTTCTTTTCACCAATCCTATGCAAAGCACCTCATCATAAACAAAACTTCTAACTTATCAGTTTTATGTTGTAAACAAATTATATTATCTTACATAATAAAACAACAACTTGAATGACGAAGTTATTTAACTATTGTAAGAGTCAAGTTTACTTATCTTTTTTATTTGACATGAATTACGAAGTTAAGTTATTTAACTATTGTAAGAGTCAAGTTTACTTATCTTTTTATTAGACATAAGTGAGTCATGAATCAATTTATATACAGAATTATGATAATATCTTTAATCTACCTTTGTAGTGTTCTTTTAATTTTTCATTATTGTCAACATTTGGAGGTATTATGTTAGTCAAACTTTATTGTTCATTCCGATGGGATGATGATATAAACATGTTTTTTCGGTGAGTCCATTTATAAATGAGAACTCGAGGAATGAAGATGCCACTTCATTATTGCATTCAGTTTGAAAGTGCCTTTTCAAACATAATTTAAATTTTGTGTGTTTTTTGTAAACGGTGAGTTGAAGAAAAAAGAGTATCTCCCTTCTTTTTCGTGGCTTTTTTTTGGATATCCCAAAGATCATCTCATTGTTTTACAGGTGAAATTAACTTTCACTATTGTTAATCATTGAAAGGGTAACTTCAAACCCGTCTCGGCAACTAGGGTTTCTCTAGCCTATTCCATAGGGTTTATTTGTTTAATATGGTTTTGGAATTGGAAAAGAACCTTAACTTTATGTTCTACCACATTAATTCTTTTGTCTCATGCATGTATGCAATAATTAATCATTAATATATTTTTTAGCTGAAAAGTCATTTTTGAATATTTAATAATTAAGTAATTCTAACATTTTGAATAAAAGAAAAACCGTTCAAGAGAAAATAATGTGAAAAGTTAAAAGAACTTGAGGAGGAAATATTAAATTTCATGACAAGCTATAGAAAGAAAATAAAAGGAATGTTTCTATTCTCAATTAAGAACTAATTATTGTTATTATTATTATTATTATTATTATTATTATTAAAAAAATACTATGAACTATTATTCATTAATTTAACTATAGTTTAGAGTCAATTGTTACTTTTAATTAATCAACTTACAAAAGTAACAATTACTTATAATTTATCAATTAACAAACATGTTGCTTAAACTTTTATTGGTAATGTAAATCAACATGTGATTTAACACCCTATCATTACATTTGGATATACTCACATATTAACACCCTATCATTACAGTTACAAAACAGCACAAATAAAAATGGTAAAAGAATGATATAAAATATTCCATGTAAATTAATCAATAAGGGTAAAATATCAATCAAATGCTTAAAAAATAGATAAATTTCAAAAGATTATATTAAACTTTGAATTCATAAATTAATATTTGTCATATTATATGGTCTATCTTACAATTATATTCTAATGATATTGATGTCATATAATAATAATAACAATCCTTGTCAACAAATTTCTCATATATTTATCCAGTTCAAATAATATTTTTTCTCCAACTAGAAGAAATAAACTTTAGTCAACTCTTATCATTCAATAATTTTACGTATACAATTAGGATAAAACTTAAATATCCATAATTTAATATTCACATTATAGGTCATTAATTTAGTGTATTAATATTAACTATTATCTTTTCATATTTTATCATCCAATTTCATTTAAAAATAATAGAATCAATTAAACAACAAATATGAGTTCGAATTATTTCAATACACAACGTAGTCATTTAAAAATAATTTAAGACAATGAAATTGAATTACAAGTTGTCGAGAAATATTACTTAAACAAGATATAATCGCTCAAGAATATTATTATAATATAAGAGATAAATAATATGAAATCCTTTTAATAACAAATGAAAATTATCTATCTTCTTCTCTACTCAAACTATAAATCATTGCTTATGCAACAAATCAAGTTACTCTGAGTCATATTTGAATGCAACTATAAAAACAAACTACATTTGAGTGATATAAATAAATAGATTTCAGACATGTCAAAACACAATCTTAAATGATCAAAACTTGATTTTTTTTTTTATTTTGAAGTATTTAATTCAACTCCAAGCTTAATATAAAACATTGAAATCAAATAAAAAGACTGTTTCATTTTAAGATACTTTTGCCTAAATTAAATTACCTAGATAAATTCATTTTAGAATATTTAAGCTTTTCTTTCACCTTAAAAAATTTACAACAATGTAAAAGTCTTTTTCTACCCTCCTCTTCTTCTTTATGTTATGCTTCTTGATGTTATTCTTCATCAAACGTCATCACTCGTCACTCTCATCTTCTATCGCTTAATATTATTTTTGTTTCTTCACTCATTTTCCTTGACACCACTCTTCACCTTACTCCTATTTAACACTCTTACGTGTCATATAGGTCCACCAGCGAAAAAGAAAATGTGTTTGTTTTTGTTGTATACATAAGGATAATTTCGTCAATTTTATCAATTTCGTCAAAGTGGTTAGTCGTGTACATCTAAGTGGTTAGCTAAGTTCATAACTCCGACACCCATATTAAATTCCTACTTGTGAGTTTTTCCAACCTTAAATAACTGGTTAGTCTTGTATATCTAAGTGGTTAGCTACGTTCATAACTCCAACACCCATATTAAATCAATGCCTTTGAGTTATTCCAACCTTAAATAACTGGTTAGTCGTGTACATCTAAGTGGTTAGTTACATTCATAACTCCGACACCCATATTAAATCTTGTGAGTTTTTTAATCTTAAATAACTGGTTAGTCGTGTACATATAAGTGGTTAGCTACGTTCATAATTCCGACACCCATATTAAATCAGTACATGTCAATTATTCCAACCTTATCAAGGTGGTTAGTCATGTACATATTGATAAAATTGACAAAATTATCCTTCCATATACAACAAAAGTAAACACATTCTCTCTTTTTTACTAGTGAGACTCATATAACACTTAAGAATATCAAATGAAAGTTAAATGAACAGTGGTGTCAAAGTATCATTTCTCTTTTCTCATATAACCCTTTTCCCTTACGTAACTATTCTCACTCTTATAATTTTAGCACTTACTAAATTCCTTTTTCTGCTCCGAATCTATACCCAACCAGCAGCATCCTCAAAGCCACTCCATTTTCACTCATTTTCACCCACACCTTTTGGAAACTCATGCTCTTTAACTTCATGTTCTTTCCAAGTTTATCACTTAACAACTTTCTCATTGTTCAGCTCCCTCTCTTTTAGCTCAGTTACTTTTCAACCAAGTTGTTGTTTTCTAAGAAAGAGGAAAACGAAGGTGGAAAATTTCCAGATTTTGTGCATTCAAGTTCAGCATTTGAGCTCTACTTTGTTTCACTGTGTTCGATTTATTCAGCTCTTTCTCACTCTCTTTAACCAAAAATGCCGATCTAGTTCTTTTCAGCTACCAGCAAAATTGTGCAAATTGTCTCCTTTTCATTCTTTTGGTGGGGTTGGTTTCATCTTATGGACTTGTTATTTGGAACCAATTGCAACATTCAAGTTGCCCTTCCGCGATACCATTCTTTTGTTTCTTATAAAAGTCTGAACCTTGAAAAGTAATCGCATTCTACGAAACGGTCTCTTCTTTAGTCTAATTTTGGTCCCATCTATACCTAAAAAGTTCCAAATTTTAAAAACCAGTCCCTTCTTTTCCTGTTATTTTCCACAAGAATGAAACGTGCTTTTACTCTGGGATCTCTTATCTGTCTTCCTTTTGCAGCTATTAATCTTACTGGCTCTCAACACTGTCGAATTTCAAGTTGCTTTGACAATATTATGGTGGTACATTGTCAAGTTGTATGTTCGCATGTTGGCCATGGTAGCAGTAGTTGCTCATTGGATTTTGGAGCTCTGGACTATTCTACAATGATTCATTCCGAAAGCTTCTTCCTGCCCATTCTTCTCTACCTAATATTCCTAGAAATAGCTGATTTTGCTCTTACCCTTTCACTCCTAAACAATTTGGCCTTGCCAAAATGTAACATAGGCAATTGTGTCTTCACTGCTTCAGGCTCTACTGATTGCAGGTGCCCTTTTTGAGGTAGGTGAGTCTAACCAATTTCTGGTTCCCTATGAATACAAGCGTGAATCAGTTATCCAATATGTATGGAATTTATCCTCCTGGTTATTCAGTTATTTATTCAGTTATTATAAGTAGTTTGCAGCAGCAGTTATGTCTGAATGACACGCAGTGTACAGTTGCAACCTTTTCTAACAATGGTACACCACACTGTGTAGGGAGTTTATGATGACAGAAAGTAATTTTATGAAAAAGTGGACAAGGAACAGCACAACCCTAGATTTCCTTACTTAGTGAGCCCATTGCAGTAGGCCCAAATAGTATTGACGTAGGCCCAAATAGGCAAAGGTTGGATTCACTGTATGTAGATTTTCTTCTTCTGATCAGGAACTTCCAAAGTTAAACAAGTTTTTAATGATTCTAGATATTAAAGGAGACAGTTTGCATTTTGTTAACAACATTTCATGCGTATTTCATTCATTTACCTATTTAATTTGTATAATTTTTTATATAATTCATAAGTGCTTTTTCTTTACAAATTTAATTGAAATAATGTGTTTTCAAATATTTAATTATAATTAATACATATGTTTTCCACAAATTCAGTGCACAAATTATCCTTTTACATTACTTTTCATTTGGAATTTACTACTGGAGTGAACCTAAAATAATTGAAAATATATTTGGAATATAGCTTGTAAAATTAAATTTGGTTAAACTAAAGTTAACAAAAAAAAAAGATCATATTGATTTGGAACAAACTTAGACGATGTGTGGTATTAGAGAAAGTTTTTTGCCAGAATCATAATATTTGAAAATTAGGAATCCATTTCCGATCATATTTATAGTTTTCTAGAAATATAAATGACTAATGTATATATAGTTTTGTCAAAATCTTTAATTTGTTACACACTGAATAGTTTACAACAAAATAGGTTGACTTTGATAGGAAACGAAAGACCAAACACTTCAAAAAAAATTTCAGCCCATATGTCCAATGACATCGTTATAAACATATTTTTATAACTCATTAAAACATGTTCAAATTCAGTAAATTGAAATAGAAACAAGTTTTACCTAATTCCACCAATGATGCTATTATTTCAAAAATACATTAAAGATAATTTAAATATGAATATCATCCTTAATAAATAAATATGATTAAAGAAAATTTTAAAAATATAATTATTTTTTATATAAAATTAATTAAATTTAACAGTCACAAAGACACTGAAAGCAAATATATTAAACACATAAAGAAGATTATAGCTTTAGATTATCATGTATATATGTATTGTATGATTGTTAACTTCTGTAATAATTGTATTATTGGCCCGACCGATTAACATATCTAAACTATATTTGTACCTTAAAATATTCTTGACCAACAGATGTATCTTTTCACAAGCTGACCGAGATGTAACCCAGATATCTACATCTCAGTCCATATATGAGAACTTCATTTTGACATGTCATTGACAGAAAACACGTGACGAATTATCACCTAAAACATGCAAAGAAGTAAAGATGAGGCTCCTAATAAATTAAGTCTGTGGTCCAAACACCTAAGGCCCATGAGGAAACCTACAAATAGGAAAATGATATCAAGACATAAGGTACTCTTATAATGATCTTATTCATTCTCTAATATTCGAATCTTTAACTGACTTGAGTGTCGGGATACTTGGACAGACTCTTCCCAAAACTGAGAACATAACTAGGAGTAGAAAAAAATTATAACAAGAATTTGAAAACAGTCAGAACCAACCAAAGACTCGACAATAAACTAAACTAACCGATCTTGTAATCACAATAATTATTTTAAACATTGAAAGTGATTTTTTTGATAATATTCAAAAAAAAGAAAATAAATTGACAATAACCGTATAGTTATGGATTATCATTTAAAGTGATTTTTGACAGAATAAAATCTTAAAATCACTTTCAAAAGTTTATTAAAAAATTTCTCTTTAATCTTCTACTTAAAAAGAAAAGAAAAATGATTGTTTTTTAAAAGCTTTATCTTTTCTTGGCACCGGCTTCTGCAACTTTTGGTTGCAATGTCGACTTTTCCACTAAAAGTTGTATCATTTAATTAAGTATCTTTTAACACACTTTGTTAACTTAATTACTCCCCTATATAACCTCGACCGAAAAGGTGTGGCTCCTGTTCATAGAGAGTAAGCTGGCCCGGGTTCTTCGATAGTTTTTTCCCTCTTATCAAGATTTGTTTGAACACTTTCAATAAAAGTTTATTATAAATTTCCTAGTGGTAGTAGTTTAGGATTTCATATTTACATACCTGATATATATCTATTATATTTATGGCAGGCCAAGAAACTTTTCAACCTCTCAAATAGTTTTATGCTTTGAAAATTCCTTCATATGCTTCTCACACAGAGAATATGTATTTTCAGCTGAGTGATCAATCTATGGTTTCTCACTTTCTCTATCAACAACACTTGGATTTTGCTGAAATCAAAGGAAGTAAGGGTCTTATTCTGTGTCCACTCTATGTATTCAAACTGAACTTTTCCACACAGAAAAAGTTGTGCTAGTGTTTTAGCGTGGACCCTTGAAGATTTAGCTGTAGCAGAAACTGATATGGCTACAAGAACTCAAATCAAGTGGCAGAAGCTTGAGGAAACAAAGCAGAAAAGATCAGTGACAAGGCCATGTGAGCATGCTACTGCTTCTTCTAACTCCCAAGACCAAGGTATTAGGAATGATGCGGAAGATGGTAATGGAGATGTTTGTTCAAGTGGTTGTGCTACACCAAAGGGTAAAAGGTTCAGAATACCAGAGGTGCTAACATGTCCACCAGCTCCAAAGAAGAGAAGGACACTGGCAATACCCAGTTGCTCATCAAAGAGATCTCCAGTAACACTTTTTGCTTCACCAGATATAGAGTTGTTCTTCTTTTCTGCACTCTGAAATGTTTCAGCTTGAAGCTTCAATTCAGTTCCAAGAAAGTATGAAGCTCAGTTCAGTAGCTGACTGTCAAAATAGCTGATCCTTGGAAGAGACAAAGTTTGTGACTATATATGTTGCAGTGTGCACTTACGTACTCTGATTGTTATTACTTAGGATGACTTTTTTTTTTTTTTTATTTACTCTTGTCTGGTTTTGGCTTTAGTTTTGCTGGCTGGTGTGTGGTGCAACAGATCAAAATTTCTAAGCCATGAAGTTCTTTTCGTGTGAAATTGATTTATCAGTTATCTAATGCTCTAACTTTCTCAGGGTATGCAGTTTCAATTTGTATCATAACTTAGATGCCATTTGGGAAATTATATGTATGGCCTGCTCAAGAATTTGATTGTCTTTGGCTTCATCAGTGTAATTTGTATTATTATAATGAGTAGACTAATTAATAGACACTTTGCTTGGTGAATATGTGTTCATGTATATGATATCTTTCTAAAGTTAAACTAGCCTAATAATATTACTTTTCTTTTGCTAGTGCTATCTCCACGCTATATATAAAGAAAGATGAGGAAAAAAAGCAACTTTTGAATGTGGAAGTGAATGCTTTTGATTTTGAATATTCCTTCATCTGGTCCTTATACCTCTTTGCACGCTTCTTTTTGTCATCTCTACAAGACTAATAAAAGGCACTCTGTAGATACCAGCATTGTACATAAATGAAGCATTTATTAATTGTGTATTTATTATATCTCATTCCTTAATTAACATGAGTATTGGATTATTGTATATGTAGAGACATTTAATTTCTCAGTGAAGTAAAATTCTTAATACAACAAAAAGAGACATCTCAATATGCAAAGAAGGGTACATTTGGATTTTTTGAAGTTGATGCCAACCTTGCAATAACACAGTCCACACATAATGCAGATCTATGTTAAGGGAGTCTAATTCTGTCTTATTATAGATAGGTATATATGTTCTTTATGCGGCACTGCATGAACTCAGAAGCCTCCAGTTTACTTTATATGATTAAAGTTGCATATCTGTTAGAAAGAATAAACCTGAGGCAAATTAAAATGTTGCCTATCATTATCATTGCCATTCTTACCTTTGACAGTGCTAAAAAAAGAATAGAAAATGGAAATAAAAGTACAGCATGTGCAGCAGCAAAATGAGAATCCAAAGATGGATTGCTTTGTGATGGCATATCTAACCAAAAAGTGAAATAGTGTACAAATGATGCTTCTTATTTTTGATTTACTAGTGTTTAAGTGAAGTTTTAACTATTCCAGCTGAAAATCAAACATGTCATAAGTGTTATTCCTGCAAGAAGTAGCAAACAAACACTGTATTACTTGTTTGTCTAATAAGCATATATATATATATATATTAATTTACAATTTATTTAATGACAATCAGATTCTATTTATGCTTAATTATGTTAAATTTCTGTTGTTATGAATGCGATGCTAGTATTTCTAAGTTACTTCAGTCATGTTTAATCTGAGGATGGCCATTAAAAAGAGTAACACTCTGAACACTACGCAAGACACATTAAACATCTCATAAATTGGCATAGGTTACATATTATAGAGGGAAGACCCACATCGGATATTTTGTTTTTCCACTGCATTTGATTTCCCTTGTGTTTTTTTATTTGATATATCATATATGACTACGTTGACTCATTTTTATTTGACTAATATTGTTCACCTAATATTCTATCTTTCAAGTTATTCAACTTTTAAGATTAAGTTATTTAAGAAAATTAAAACGTTCTAGATATTAGTACATTACGGAAGCTAATGTCCATAATATAATAGATCATAATTATATTACGTAAACTAGCTTTTGCAAAAGTATTTTTGTCAAAATGGTCAAAAGAAAAAGAGTAGATGGGTTTGCAAATAGATCTTGCAAGTTGAAGTTTGCAAATTTCAGAAGAAATGGGTTGAAGAGAGTGTTTCTTCCTGCACCTCCAAATTTTAAAAAAATCTCAAGTCTGTCCTTCAGTAAATTACTATGCTATCTTTGATTTTGAAAAATAATAAAACAGTACAGGGAGATAGGAGACGAAAGGTGAGATGATGGTGGTGCCGCAAGGTTGTGCATGGTAGTGTGGGCGGGTGCTGTGCGACGTCGACGGTGGCGGAGGAGTGAAACTATGGCGGCGCGGCAGAGTAACAGTGGCAAAACATCGTTCAAGATAAGTGGGGTGGGTTGGGATAGTTCGGAACATGTGTTCTGAACAGTATTTTTGTTTCAGGAATGAATTATGGAATTAAGTGTTCCGTAATATTAAATTTGGGGTGCTAACATATTATGGAATGATCCATTCCGTAATAGTTTTTATTTTGTGTTGCGGAACCACCTGTTCTGGAATACTGTAAATTTTTGAATTACAGAACAGGTTGTTCCGTAACATATTTTTGAAGATTTGAGTTTAATGATCTTGATTTTTGTTGCGGAACCACCTATTCCGCAACGTGTATACGGATCCGTATACATGTTGCAGAATAGGTGGTTTCGCAATACGTTTAGACACCTCCCAATGTTTTGCAGAACCACCCGTTCCGCAACTTGCATACGGATTCGTATACAGGTTGCGGAATGGGTGGTTCCGCAACACATTGGGAGGTGTCCAAACGTATTGTGGAACCATCCATTCTGCAACTTGCATACTGATCCGTATACACGTTGCGGAATGGGTGGTTCCGCAACAAAAACAGTTCAAAATACCCCACCCTTAAATCGCAGATCCCACGAAATCTTTCCAAATACATTACAAATCTTACAATAGATGATGTCTACCTCAAATGATTATAAAATACAATGTTAATCGACGATTTCGGATTGAAATGTGTACCCAAATTGCAGCTCGAAACCAGGGGAGGTGGCGCACGCATGGACGGAATGGCAGAAATGGAAGGAGAAAGATTTTCAAGAATTAGGATGCAAGGATAAAATAGTTTGCATAATACAAAATTAACACTATTTTTATCTGTTTTGCAAATTTTGGAGGTAAAAAAACTATTTGGAGGTACAGGAAGAAGCACTCGGTTGAAGAACATGCGAAATGGTCAGACCAATGAGGACAATTGAACACTGCTTAGGTAACATTAATTGGGCTGGGCATTGGCACAAAGTGGGCTGACAAAAATCGTAGAAATCATAATTTTAGACATTTTCTTCTATCATCCCATACTTCATTCTCTCACGAACATTAAAATAAATCAAGAATCTAGATATGTGTTAATATTTCATAATTAATTCAAAAAAAAACTAATTTATGTAATTTAAAATGTAATTTTGAGTTATATAATTTAGAATATGATTTCAAATTATACAATTTAGTTTTAAATTATGTAATTTGGACTATATTATGAATTTCGTAATTTAACGTTATATTCTAAATTATGCAATCAGCAGTCTAAAATATAACTCAGGATTATGTAATTTATAAAAATTTAAAATTTCATAATCTCAAAATACGAAATATAGTTTTGAATTGCTTAACATGCAATAAAGTTTCAAAAAACTCTTTTAAATTATCTTTTGTATTTTATTAAGCCTTTGCGCTTCTAGCGAGAGGTTGGGTCATTTCTTTTAACTTTCGTTTTCAGTTTGCCTATTTAATAGGTACCAAACCTTTTTATTTGTTACGTTTTCCATATCATTAAAATAATATTTTTCCGTTTTCTTTCTCTTATACGTGTCTTCCTTTCTCCTGCTGCATTCTTTTTACGTTTGATCTGTCACACGCAGAGTTTACGTTTTTATTTGTAAGGGGCAACAATGTTTTCTTCCGTCCAGCGTAACATTTGCGCCGAGCCATGGAATTAGAATTACAATATTGTCTAATTCATAAATGACTATTAAAACAATAATTACAAGCTTACGGAAACAACAAGTTTAAAATTTGAAAGGAGCGAGATTTTTTATTTAAATAATAGGCATGAATATTTTGACAGATATATTATAACAAGAAACCGATAAAAGATCTAAATTTTCAAATTAATATACACTGATCTAAATTCATATTATTTCCTAAATATAAATTCATACTTTTTAAAGGAAATTTTTTTTATTAGTTTAGGTTACGCAAGGACGGGTTAAGCTACATTCAAGTTATGAAATTAGGTTAGGTATAGTTTCTTAAGTTGGGTTGAGTCGAAGTTATATAAGGTTTACTTAAGTAAGATAAACTAAACATTTAAATCAAGTTAGGCTAGACTAAACTCAACTCATGTTAGGTCAAGTCAAGCCAAAGTCAGGTTGGATCAGATCAAGCTCAAGTTATGTTGGATCGGGATCAAGTTAAACTAAAGTCAAGTTGGGATAGACCAAACTTACATCAGTCTTGATCAAGCCCAGATTAAGTTAGCCTAACTCGAGACCATGTCAAGTCGTTTAGGTTAGGATTAGGTCAATTTTGTTTGTGTCAAGTCAAACTAAGTAGAGTCAAGTTTAAGTCGAACTAGACCCACTTGAAATCAGATGAGTCAAATTCATGTCAAATTAAGTCTAAATGAGTTAGCTCATGCCTACATTAAATTAATTAGGGTTGGACCCACATCAGAGAAGGGCCTAGGTTAGGCCAAGTTCAGTCGAACTTGGTTGACTAGAGTGGATCAAGCTTACACCATGTTGAGTCAAGTCATGTCGAGTCTATGTTGGATCAAGCTTAGGTTAGCCAACTTGAGTCATAACCATGTTAGGCCAAACCCACCTCAAGCCAAGTCAGGTGAGGTCGGGCATACTCAAGTTGGACTAGGCTAGACCTAGGTTAAAATAAGTTAGTTTGGGTCGAGTTAGGCCTATGTAACATTAGTCCAAGTTAATACCATGTCAAGCTGGTTGAGTTGGGATCATATCAAGTTGGGTTCGACCAGACTCGAGTTAGGCAAAGTTGGACTAAGTTCACATCAAGTCGAGTCAGGTCGAGCCCTCATCAAACTGGGTTAAGTTAAGTTCAAGTTAAGCTAGATTGGGTTGGGACCACATTGTGTTAGGTCTGATCAGGTTCATGTCAAGTTAGCTAGGGCCCATGTCAAATTAAATCAATTTAAGCTCAGGTTAAGCCCAGGTTAAGTTAGTTCAGGTGAGACCATGTTATGTTGGTCGAGTTTGACACATCTTATTTAGGTTCAATTAAGCTGGATGAATTATGTTGTCGAGTTGGAGTTATCTCAGACCAAGTCAGGCTATGCCCACGTCACGTCAAGTCAGGTCAAGTTGGGGTATAGGTCAAGAATGATGAGTGAGTTAAGCCTAAGTCATACAAGATTGAGTCTGTTTGAGTTGAGATCATGTTAGCCTAAGTTACACAAATTGGGTTAGGCAAAGCTTATGTTAAGTTAAGTTGACTCAAGCACATGTCAAGTTGAAATAGGTTGAATTTAGATCAAGTTAAATTGTGATTTAGTTAAGTTGAGTCTAGATCAATCCGAGTCAGGCAAAACTAAATCTATGTTAGATTGAATTTAACCAAATTAAACATAGCAGGCTAGAGTTGACAAAAACGTTAGGTTGAATATGATAAGTATGAGATTAAATTAAACAAATTCGAATCAAAATTTAAATCTAATTTAAAACAAATATAAAAACTAGAATTAATCTAATTTAATTTAGATTATAAAAATTGAATTCAATTTTATTTAAATAAAATGATTTAGATTTTAGATATAAAGATCCGGATTAAATTTAAATTAAATTCTAAAAAATCTAATCCGTAATCATTCTATAGCTAAAGAGTGAAAGGAGAAAGTATAGGATGGTGAAAGAAATTTATGAGAGTTTAATATAAATTTGCTGCAGTTTCAAACTTCATCTACTGGGAAGAAAGAATCCAATCTTTCATACACGAAAATAATTTATGAAATATAATAATAAAATGTACGGTTTAATTAATTTAAATTCTAAATGCTATCAAAAGTTGATTTTCTGTGTTAAAACATTTTACAAATTAAAAGCTAAATTTCCTTTGAATTTAAACTTGTAATCTTAATAAGTAAATTCCATACTTGTAAGTAACTTTTTCGAGCTTTTATTTATAATTAATTGTTTATAAAGTTCTATTATAACAAAAAAGAATCATTTTCGAAAAAATTGTTTCTAGTTTAACCATACTTTAATTCTAAACAGATTCAAATAATAAATTAAAACTGATCTTGGATTTACAAGTGAGCAATGCTTTATAAGTGAACAATCCATGCATCTACTGAGAAAAATGGCAAACTCTGAGGAGATGAAGGCTCGTCTCTTCATCATGCAAGCACCTGTTACACACAAAAACAAAACATGTTTCTATAGACACGAAAATGGCCAGTGGATAGCTACCATGGAAAGTTAACCAAAAAAAAAAAAAAAGTGTTAGTGATTTTCAGATAATGGTAATTTACAAACCCAAAACTAGTTTTTAAATAGACTTGTAGGCAATTGAATCTTGGTAAGGCATCATTCGTAAGAAGAAACCGTAAAATATTTTCATCCACTTTTTTATATATTTAATATAAATAACTATTGTAATTTTTTTTATTAGTGGAGTTTAATATATATATATATATATATATATATATATATATATATATATATATATATTTAACTCTTCGAACAAAAATCTTAACTTCGGTTCTAACTTAAAGTGATATAGGTAGTTAAAAAACACAATAAACTTGTGATTAAAATTGATTTAAAGATGAGCTAGTTGTAAAATAAACATAATTTTAAAAAATAAAATATATTTAAATCCTATAATAATAGCATTTCATGTTCATGACACACATTCAATTAAACAAGCTGCAATCTGTGTAGAGGTAATTGTTTAAACCATTTAAATACCATTTATAGTTATATTATTCATTTTAATTGCAAAGTTATGTTAGGACAGAGTTAATTATAATATTGACAATGAGAGTTGTCTCTCATCAATAAATTTGTAAAAATCTTCAGATAGAAGAAAAACATTACTCAGATGTTAGAGTGTGTATATATATATATATATATCCTATGAGTAAAAATCAAATCAAAATTATCTATGTACAATATTTTTTAAAACAACCACTTCTTTTATTAAAAAAATATTATGTTTAAATAAATGACTAAAAGCAATAATATAATTTAAAAATTTAAAAAAAAAAAAATAT